>Ga0307514_10001780_pt1 | contig 24413 bp, 21 predicted proteins | sample 16_EM_MG_FD_203088 | JGI IMG/M metagenome (GOLD analysis project Ga0307514, IMG submission 203088) | Populus trichocarpa ectomycorrhiza microbial communities from riparian zone in the Pacific Northwest, United States - 16_EM | ecosystem: Host-associated > Plants > Roots > Unclassified | place... | reverse complement strand
ACTCTTTTGGACCCTTGACCACCAGTTTCCCCTAATCCACTCTCCAATGTAAACACTCTATATTGAGGGGGGGAGGGGGGGAGGGGGGGCGGGGGGGCGGGCTTGCTTACTGGGAACCCGTACCCTGCCTGACCTGATCATTCCCAGATCCCACACGTCACGTCACTTTTCGAGGCTGAGGTTAGTTGTGGGACATTCGGGATGGACTTTGAGGTTTTGCGCTGCAAAAATCGCTTCGAGTGTGCAGAGGAGGAGGAGGAGGAGGAAGGAGGAGGCGTAGTAGTTGGGAAATCCACACACCAGTGGTGAGATCGGTCGAGATCGAGGAGTTTACTGCTGAGAAAGGGCTTTGCCCAGGGGCGTAGAGGTGAAGTCTACAGTATCAATATCAATATCAGATATGCCACTTGAGACTTATGTATATAGTTAGTATGCATGTTACCCCGATCGAGTCCATAGCAATCAATGTCCGCCGCACGCGCGCGCACAACAACCCCAAAATGTCAACACATCTTCCACGCCCTACCGTGGTGTAAAACCCCAGGTGCCTAGAACCGAAACTCAAGTAAGCCCATCTACCACTCCTTTTGAGACAATCCTTATTACATCAAACGACCAAGTGGGGTTACCCCAAGGAAACCGCGCATAAGCTCCCCAGCCCAGTGGCCCCGGCTCTACGCACCAAGGCAATATCACCACTGGCGGCATGGCAGCGCAAAAAGAGACGAGAATCAGAACTGGGTGAGGTACTTCTATCTATGAATGCGTAAATGACGGGTATTACCCTGAAATAGGCCATGTAGATGTATCCCTGCATATATTACTATCGCTAATATCGAAGCTAATTGAGCTTGGTGACAAGTATCAAAGGGTGGCAGTGGGGAGTGTGGCGCATGCAGTATAGGAGGGAAGCCAAGGCAAGATGCCATTAATTAGATTCTTAACTATTTGCTGTTATATACCATGACCCTCATTCCATGCCTCAAGCCTCACCCCATAGCGGTGAAGCAAAAAATAAAGTCTTATATCCATAGTGACCCTCAAGTATACGTAGAGTTAAAGGCTGGGGTTCGCATCATGCAATTTACTGCATAACGTGCAATCCATTTCCTCCTTTCTCTTTCCGACATTTCGTCCCCATATCACCAACGTCTGGAGATAGCAGCCGTTTCATGATATCCACTTTTGGTAATACTAAAATGTTCTTTGGATCAGTAACCCTCGGGCTAGTAACTCCTGGGCCAGGAACCCCCTGCACGACTCCACCACTTCCTGTAAAGTATTCTGCAAGAGTGCAACGATTGAGGTACGGTCCATGCCCGGCCCCGGCGAGTATATCATCCATTAATGCAATCCCATTCTGCAAGTCTAGTGAGCACTCCTGGATGCCGTCTTTGGTGATCCAGTAAAACAAACACTCTTTCATTAAGTCAGTGAGAATGATGACAACAGCAAAGTTAGATAGACAACTTGCACCTATTAATTCCTGAACAGCTCGGCCCACATCCCCTTCTTCGACATCGCAGCCTCTCCTATTTGATTTCATAAATGAATTTCTCCTATTGAATTAGCAAATACTTAAATATTCGTTGTTTGACGTTATCCCTTGAGTCTACATATTACCGTTTCCTATTCCGTACTTTCAAGCTCCGCCTAACACGGGCTAAACAGAATTGATTCTATGTCTCATGGAATCTATTCCGTGTCATCTATGCTACAAATGTAAAAACCGAACGCCAATATCCTGAATGCAATCGCATCAGCCAACATGCATACCTATCCTGACGCGCATTATAAGTCTAAATAATCACTTCTCTCGACCCAGCTTTTCATCAACAGGCTTGTTTGTATCGGTATTTTTCAAACCTTTAAGTGCATTCGTAGTTTCCTTGAGTAACGCAACAACCTCGGCTGATTGCTGAGTAGTGATACTGTCAGTTGATTGCATTGGTTGCCCTGGTTTGCTGAAGAATTTTTCCTTGACGAAGAGTCCAAGCAACTAGAAATGTGCTTATATTTAGCGAGCAAACATTAACCAAAATAAACACAAAAAGCACCTACCGTGCCACCTGCCCCCACTATCGCTGTGAGTAAAACCCCGACCTGCCACTTGATAGTATTGATATCCCCTTTTATGACGCCGATATCCTAACAACAATCGTTAATACTAATAACAACCTCCCCTCCCGACAAGTTCATTCCATACCTGGGTCAACTTTATAAGACCGTCCTCAAGACGGAAGACACGGCCTGGCAAAGACATATCTAGCTAGACACTTAGCCCATTTCTAAACGGATTCAAGCTAGCCATACCTTTTGGAGATCCTTCGCTAATCTGGTGTTGCTGATCTCGTTCTTCAGCGGCAGACTTTCCGTCGGGCTCCATAATGCCTGGATACTTGCGGTGTTGAATGATAGCAAGAATTCGGCTCCTCCACTGCATCCTGCAAGAACGAACGGCCTCTTGTCTAATAAACCGAAACATTTGGTGCACACTGACCTTGCGAGTTGTTGTAGCGAGTTGTCGTCCTACAAGATATGGTAGCGGATTAGGTTGAAATCCGTGGAAGATTTCAGATGTCGTGATTTATGCACCGTCTTAGAGTGCCCTTGGCAACTACCCTTTTGGGGGGTGCGCTGCTTTATCCCACCTTTATAAAGGTGGACCAGCCTTTTGGCGTAGGGCTATAACCCCGGTCAGCGGCGAGTGACTGGCGGCGACTCTATGTCGCTTCCACTGTCAGAACAGTGGGGGGTACTTCCCTTGCAGGGAAGTTTAGGTGTGGACACTTGGACGGTCCGTAGGGGGGGAGACATGGAAGCCTGGCGGCGATTAAGCATAAAGAAGCGCACGGCGTATCGTATTTTCTGACCCGGCGCTACCAGTACTGCAAGTTCTAATCTGGCTTGAGATCCTGAAAATCTCTAGTCTGGTTGGCACAGTGAAAGGAATCATTTCGATGAACAGAACTACGATGTCTTCAGAGCACGCGAAAACTATAGCTCGATTCTGTAACAACTTTGCCTTCATATGTATACCAGTTAGTCTCTGTGACATGTACTGAGTACAGTATGTGTGCGCGCATGTATGAGTGCCAAAAGATTGGTCGAACCCAAGGCGAGACAACTTTCTCCTCAACGCCAACTAAACTACATATTCTGCGATATAAGTTCAATACGCACACGCAAGGTATGCCATCCTGTCTCGCATGTCCAGTGTTATAATCGTTTATCCTACCTAACACTGAATACGCTTAGCATTCCGGATAATACGCATTATGGAGCCAGCTAGCTTCACAATCGGCCTCGCCGGACAGTTAACTAAGGCTGCTATGGACTGCTACAAAATTTTTGATAACATGAATGATGTTGGCTCCACCTACGATGGAATTCTGCATGAGCTACGCACGCAGGGACTTCGCCTCAGGAGATGGGAGCAAGCTTGGGGATTTGGAGGTGACGACAATCAGGAGCAGCGGCTTCAACCTGAAGACTACCGGTACAGATATGCAACTGCAAGTCTAGCAAGAATAGTTGCGGTATTTTCCACTGCTGAGAAGCTGCAAGAGAGATATGGGATTGTGGTGAAGAAAGAATCGCTTTTCGTGAAAACTGGGGGGGATGAACGGAAGCCACGATTTCTGGATCGATGGGTAGTACCAATTGCAGCGAGGTTCCGGTCAAAACCCCCAGGTCCAAGCACAAGTAGGACCCAAACATCAACCCCCGGTCCAACCAGCGGTGACCTTCACGTTTTAGAGAATCCTCGAGTACTGGCAGACACACGCATTCTCCCTGGGCTTGATGACGAGATCAAGTCCATAACCCAGGCAATAAACCGAGTACAGCAATCCTTATCTGTTTATCTCAAACTCCGCTGGGTTATTTCAGACAACGCAAAGCTAGGGGAGCTATTGAGAAACTTGACAAGCCCCAACGATGGACTTTTTCAAGTGCTTCCGGCACCAGAAAGCCCTCTAGCACATCCAGCTAATCCCCACCGATGTCAAGATTCAAAATTAAAACTCTCATTCGATATTCCTTTTTTGCTCAACGTTCGAGAAAATTGTGACTTCGTCGGAAGGGAATATCTCCTCGAGAACTTGCAGCAGGAGATAGAAAAAGGCAAAGATAAACTGAATATCATTGTACTCTACGGTACCGGAGGTATGGGGAAAACACAGCTTGCACTAAAGTATATCTATGTGCAGTATCGAAACTACTCCTCAGTATTTTTTGTCAATACCACCAGTGTTCAGACGACCATACTCGGATTCATGCAGATAATGCAGCGGCTTGTCCAGCACCATAGACAGATCTCAGACGACTATGTACATATCGGTCGGTTGTTAGGCATGGGAGGAAAACTGGACCCAGAGGGATGCTTTACAGTCACATCAGAGCCCGAGGAGCAGCATGTTGTGAGCGCAGTCAAGCAGTGGTTTTCAGCACCCGGAAATACAAACTGGCTACTTGTATTTGATAACCTTGATGACCCTGACCTAGTTGATATCGAGGAGTATATTCCACCGTGCAGTCACGGTACGGTGATAATTACAAGCAGGCGGCGTGAGTGCATACAACAAGGCCGAAGGGGGTTGGAAGTGCAGGAAATGCACCACATGGAGTCAATACAGTTGCTTCTTCGTGCATGTTCAATTCCTAAGTTCGAGGATCTAGTACCTCTAGGTAGGTGCAATCTATCACTGCTTATCCCTACTACACCTCATAATAAGTGCCTGGGCTGATTATATACGCCTAGAACAAACTGCTGCCGGTACTATAGCACAAGAGTTTGGATATCTCCCACTTGCGCTGAGTCAGGCTGGGGCATATATTCATACATCTCGGTATTCGTTGAACCGGTATCTAGAAGAATACCGAACCGAGACAGCTTATCTACTGAACGAAAAATTGACAGCGAGACAAAATGATAGATCAGTGTTTGCTACATGGGAGATATCCTTTAAGGCAATCGAGGAAAAAAACCCAGAGGCAGCAGAGCTATTGTTAGTCTGTGGGTTTCTTGATCATGAAGACATTCAGGAAGAACTTCTACGACGTGGCCTAAAGTTAGAAAAACATGGTATGAATATAGTAGAATATTTGTGAAGACCTTGCTAATAATGTTTGGATATATCATACCTTCAAAGAATCAATTAGGATATTGTTTTCATACTCCCTACTGAAGCGAGGTAGCAGCGATGACAGCTTCAGTATCCATCCTTTAGTCCACTCCTGGGCTAGGCTTCGACTAAAGTCTGAGCCGCAAAGGGAAACTGGAAAAGCAGTGGAAGCCTTCGAAATAGTTACATCAGCATTGAACAGGTCGAGGGAGCGAAGCACAGCAGACTGAGAGTTTGAGCAACAAGTTATGCCACATATCAATGCAGTGACAAAACATATCCCGTCACAGTACCTTTCACTAAGTATCCCTGGGAGACTGGATGAAGCTTGTATGTTAGGCAGCGTATTCGCTAGGCATGGGCGATACAAGCAGGCAATGAAGCTGTATGAGCAAGCATTGGCTGAGTATGAGAAGGCATTGGGGGTGGGTCACCTAGATACTCTCTCTATGGTCAATAATATGGCATGCATATTCCACGACCAAGGGCAGGATGAGAAAGCGCTGGAGTGGTATGAGCGAGCATTAGTTGGGTTTGAGAAGGCATTAGGGGTGGACCACCCAAGTACTCTGCCTATAGTCACTAATGTGGCAGTGGTATTCCACAGCCAAGGACAGTATGAAAAAGTGCTGGAGTTGTCTCAGCGAGCATTGGCTGGAAGGGAGAAGGCTTTGGGGGTAGACCATCCAGATACTCTCTGTACAATCAATAACATGGCATCCGCATTCCACAACCAAGGACAGTATGAGAAAGCGCTGGAGTGGTATGAGCGAGGATTGGCTGGGTATCAGAAGGCATTAGGGGTAGACCACCCAGATACTCTCCATATAGTCAACAATATGGGAGTGCTATTCGTCAAGCGAGGACAGTATCAGAAAGCACTGGAGTTATATAAGCAGGTATTGGCTGGAAGGGAGAAGGCATTGGGGGTAGACCATCCAGATACTCTCGGTATAGTCAATAATATGGCATCCATATTCGACAGGCAAGGACAGTACGGGAAAGCGCTGGAGTGGTATGAGCGAGGATTTGCTGGGTGTCAGAAGGCATTGGGGGTAGACCATCCAGTTACTCTCCGTATAGTCAATAATATGGGAGTGCTATTCGTCAAGCGAGGACAGTATCAGAAAGCGCTGGAGTTGTATAAGCAGGCATTGGCTGGTAGGGAGAAGGCATTGGGGGTAGGCCACCCAGATACTCTCGATACTGTCAGTAATATGGCAACCGTATTCGACCAGCAAGGACAGTATCAGAAAGCGCTGGAGTTGTATAAGCGGGCATTGGCTGGAAGGGAGAAGGCTTTGGGGGTAGTGTAAAGGTAGGGGTCTTGTAGATTATAAGGACTTATTACTAAGTCATATACTTATAAAATATCAAGATTAAATAAAGTGTTGTGTGATAAATGTGTTGAGGGTAATAGTCCCGAAGGGACTTAGGAATTAACTGGTTGATCTCTTGTATTGAAGTTGATACTATGAAAATGATCTGTTCTAACTAAGTGGAAGAGAAAGGACAATCCCGCGGCCTTTTATAGCTTTTTGAGCCTTCCGCCAAGTCTCGAATTCCAAGCCCGACAATGCTTTCCATCTCAATTGAGATTCACTTCCGCGCCTAAAAGAGTTTCTTTCTGCCGCCTAAAGCGGTTCCTTTATTCTTCCCAACTGAGACTGCTTTCTCTGTCCACTTTAGTAAACGAAAATAATCTGATAAAGAAATAAATCATGTGCGCAAAATAATCTGATTCTTAAGGAAATCCTCCTGTTAAGGTAGCGCCGCTACCTAGTTACAAAATCCTTGTAAAAATATGAAAATATAGTCCTTCCCGGTTGTCAACCAAGCTAGGTGTATGGAAGAAATAAGAAAGTCGCAACGCACTTATGTCTTCCTTACAGGTAGACCATCCAGATACTCTCGCTACAGTCCATAATATGGCAACCCTATTCGGCAAGCGAGGACAGTTTCAGGAAGCGTTGGAGTGGTATGAGCGCGCATTGGCTGGAAGGGAGAAGGCTTTGGGGGTAGGTCACCCAGATACTCTCACTACCGTCAATCATACGGGATCCGTATTCAACAGGCAAGGGCAGTACGAGAAAGCGCTGGAATTGTATGAGCGAGCATTGGCTGGAAGGGAGAAGGCTTTGGGGGTAGACCATCCGGATACTCTCACTACGATCCATAATATAGCATCAGTATTCGACACTCAAGGACAGTATGAGAAAGCGCTGGAGTTGTATGAGCGAGCATTGGCTGGAAGGAAGAAGGCATTGGGAGTAGACCACCCCCCACACACAATACACACTTCGTGGCCTCGTCAATCTCCACAAACGCGCGGGGCAAACCAAATAGGCTCAGAGCCTCCAAGCACGCTTGCATACCCTTGCAGCTGAACCAATAGGGTGCCTCGTTTGGGGAGCAATGACATCAAAGGTAATTCCCATGTCTACGAGAGAACAGAGGATCCGTTTGGAGGAGTGTTTTTGTTTTTTTGGGAGCTCACGAATTTCCGCTGTACTGTACTTAGCCTGTTATCCCCTCCTCATATTCATTCCCCTAGGGATGTATGTGAGTAATGAGGTTTTTTTTTTTACAAAAAATAGCTTGTTATCCCCGTGTCACGGCGCAACAGTGCACGGGACTAGACGATGGATTGAACCATGTGAGAAAGGTTGCTAAGAGGACATTGTCTATAAAAGACGCTCTCTCACGAAATATAATGCAATTGAAAAAAAAAAGTCCTGTATATACTCCGTACTCTTAATACAAATGTCCGCTCTCATAGCCACAGTCAAGGCACTCCCCACCAGTCCACGTCGCTGTCCACGTCATAGTCCCGTTCCACTCTATTAGGGGGGAGCTAGCAATCAGGTGTAAATCGGTGGAATAGATGTCGTGCGAGGGTATTATCACCGTGAAAGTCAACTCGGGCCTAAGACGTGCTGGATAACAGCAAAATGTATTGATAAAATACAAAACAGAACAATGCTCGAAGAGCATCACAACTATGGTACTCCGTACAAGAGTGTGAATATATAGGAAAGTGGGGTAGGTCAGGCCACCCACCACATTACGTGCTTAGCCATAGCTAACACACTCCGCCTGGACCTCATTTGACTCATTTATATCTGTCACGGGACTCACCATCATACCCCACATCGACTCCCAATATGAGTGTGCGTGTGCGTTGAGAAATGACCTCCTACGGAGGATACGGAGGAGTCGTACCAGCCAGACTAGAGGAATGGGTATATCTTTTTTAGAAAAATGAATAAGCTGTAATTAGTTCCCTAAGCAGTGACCCTCTCTCATGGGTAGGCTCCCTTTGAACTTGATAACTAGCCTATTACTGGTACTAGTTAGGTACTATCATAGTACTTAGAGATACAATATCTGATATGAGAATCTCGCCCATAAATAGGAACTGGCAGAATATTTCCATTTTGACAGTTCCTTACATCCAAAATTCTTAGATTGCAATTTTGGTGGTGATAGCTACGTCGCAGTTGGGTTTCAGTTTTGGCTGTTAGGGGTGTTTTTTTTTTTTTGAAAATCAGCAAGTACGTCAAACACTTTAATACTTAATACGTCATATGTCAGTGGGATAGATGCCCCATTGTTATTTAACTCCGCTGCCAGTGTTCAGGTTTGTCATTGTGCGAAGATATATGTCGTCTCTATCTGGCATATCGCGAGGGTCCGTGAGGAACCAGAGCAGCTATGACTCGGATATATACCTATGTACATATCATGTGCTGCTGCTGACCAAACTCATTCCTGCAACACTGTCGAGCTTGGCAACTGGAGGCATAAGCGAACTAAATTGGACGTCTGTACATCTGGCACAAGCTGGTCATAGACCGCATCATGCCCTATGCATTGACGAAAAAGTCGATCTCCCAAACCCATCCAGGAAAAAGTAGGTCAATCGATCAGACTTGGTATCAGCTCAGCTCAGTCAAACTTCCTATGCCAAGACCTTCAAATCTCCTGTCCATTACCCACTGGAAGGCTACATGGGCACTCGCTTAGGACTAGATATGGGGCTTGATATGGATACCATCCTTTATCACCCCAATAATGACGACTTATCACAATTGGCAATATGAGTTCCTGTAAAGATTTACCTTGAAGCCTTACTTGATCACGGGGGGGCCAAGGGAAAATGTTACTAGCACCGAATAGGTGAAAACCTGGCAGAATGCCGTGTTAGGAAAAAACCTGGTAGAATAGTGGGTATATATGCGATAGGATGATAGGATCGCACTCCATATTTTTGTTCTGTAGAGCATTTCGGTATTAGCAAGTCAAGTCTTTTGAATATTCTTAGCTATCAAACTTCTCTCAATAAAGTCTCGTTCCCGCTAAAAGCCCAACCTCCACCATTCAGCCTACTCATACCTGAATAGGATTTGTTTCATTCTTGATCAGAGTTAGGGCCAGGTCATATTCAATTTCACCATATCCCTCTCAATCTTTCAATGGTAAATCCTATCATATTCAATTATACCATATTTTGCTATACATTGCTAGTTTTTTCCTCTTTGGTATATGTTCATCTGTTTCGTCTGCCTGCACACCTATTTCTTGCTATGGTTTGACAGGTGTTACCTGTTTCCTTGATTTGTTTGTGTATTGAGTTTAATTTTTGCTATAACCTGAGGTTGATTGTGGTTTGCTGTTTTAGTATATGTTTTGTCATGGTACAGATTAAGATTTGCGAGAGCAAGTTGAGGGGGATATAGTTGTGGGTTTTAATGTAGATAGAGGCATCTTCAAGCTGGCAACATTGGATTTTTGTGAAAGGGGATTGGGTGAATAATATGTGTATGTATATTGGAAGATATTGGATGCAAAGAGATGCTAGTGAATTAGGAAAGAATGTAGACTGCATATGGAGAGGAAGAATATGACAACAGGGGCTCTAGGATAGGAACAGGTTTAGGGGAATCTGGGTTTGGTATGGAAATGTAGAAGCCTGAGAATCCATTGTTAGGGATATAATCTGGTGTAGAGAGAGGGAGAGATGTGTATTGTGGCAGTGTGAGAGCAGGAGTAAAGGCAGTTGCAGAAGTGAAGAGTATAGAAAGGAAGTTATCATCAGAACGGCGTAGAAGGAAGAGGGTTAAATTGAAATGCAGAGTATCGGATGATGTGTTTACAGTAGCAAAAGGTAGAAGTAAGGCATCTGTAGTGGCAAGCACCTGTAGCACGGTATGGTAAGAGAGAGGTGGGCCAAGTCGATAAGCTAGGATGCTTTACTACACGCAAGAAACAAGAAAGTCTATGCTACTATTAATGAAAATTATCACAGAACTACTTGCATTGAGCAAGCGGGGAGTGGAAAATTGAGCATTTCTTATGTATATCTTATATCTAAAACAATAAACTCGATTTCCTCTCAACCTGCCTCATACATATGCTCGGACACATATGCCATTCCGAAATGGACAGAACATATATACATGTACCATAACAGTAAGTACTTACGGCCAGACAACTATCAGTATTCTGAAAGTACAGTATATAAAGCCTTACCATAGCGACAGGCAAACAGACATAAGCCTTCATGGTGATTACTCCGATCTCCGACGATAAATGCCCCTGACTCCTCCAATGATCCAACCAACTGAATGTATTACCACAACCAGGAAATCCGTATCTGAGATACACTGATGGGGCACCTAAATGCCAAACAACTCTCCAGTACATCCCCGCCTCTTGTCCGCAGCACCCGAACTTCACCTTGCTCCCACATCCTCCCACATGGATGCTACTAGCGTTTGGATATATATCCTTCCAGCTGCCTATTGCCATAAGACAAAACTGAGGGAAGAACGCCACCCCAAGTCAAGTCAAACACACCCAATATTGCCAACATGCACAGTGCAAATCCTGAGGTATATTTACATTAAACAAGCAACTTTTTTACTCGAATGCAAATCGCTAACGCCCAATCTAAATCGCTGATTATCGTCCAAAATCGTGTATGCTTCTACGATCCACTCGTACCAAACCTTTTTGTCGTCTGTAAGTCGCCACATAGAGACATCGAGCTCGGAGAGATCTGGGACGTAAATCGGGTTCTGTAGAATGAGAAAGGACATAAGTCCCTGCCAAGTATACAAGCCAAGGGCCTCGCCTCCGTTGGGGCTGAGTACATACGTACCTTTAATGGAAAGAATATTGGAAACCAGCTGATCATATCCTTACTTTTTGCATCAATAGTGTCTGGTCTCGTACTCATCTCCACATCTCTATACAGCACACTTTCAAAATACCCACCCAGCCCGTGCACTACGCCTCTTCTCGGGATCTTGAAAGTGCATCTCGAGAACCTTATATTATGTTCATTATATCCCTCCGTCAAGCCTGAGGCTTGCACCTCCGCAATACGAGCAGATGCATCAACAGATAGGGGGTGTGTGAATTCCCATGCGTTATGTATATATTGATTTTCAGCAAGAAGCTCAACCTGGTGCAGATAGACGACATAGGGCGTTTCTGGCCCGTTAGGGTCGGCGCTGAGCCGGCTAGATATATCGGCATGAATTTTTGGTGCCATTAAAGGTGAAAAATGAGCCGAGTAAGAGGTGGGGATGGAAATGCCACCAGTAGCTAAGCATCAACCATCAGCATGACCGCCAATATACTAAGCCTCAGAACTTAAAGTAGGCTTGTGGTTATGACTTACGATTTAGTACGCCTTGGACACCATCCAAGCACTCTGGGCTCAACTCATTGTCACCAAAGCTCCCCAATAACTCACTAATGAGTATGTCTACTTTAAAAGAGGGTTTCCACGATCTCATATCCGATTTTATCACACTAACTCGCCCTCCCCAGATTTCCCTGTTATGCCGCAGCAAGGTGACGTAGGCATTTGGGTTTTTCTCAACAGCTAATAGTTGAATATTCCTCCCAGCACTTTCAGCCGCCCGAAGTGCTCGGGATACTAAGGGGCCACGACCAGCACCTACAACCGCAACAATACTAATTGGATGTGTTTTCATTAGCCCAATAACGCATACTGTCGAGAATTTCTAAGGGCCTGGGAACGAACATGGTAGAATTTGGATCTCTTTCCTCCAGTGCAAGGCGAATAGCTTTCTCGTATTGTTCGTATTTTACGGGATCCCTCTCGAAAACTTCATATGTTGTACTCTCTAGATTGTCTGTAAGTGGCTGTAACGGGGTTTGTAGGTAATCCTGATAGCCAGCTCCAAATTTCTCCACTGCCGTGAGAGGCTGCTGATTCTTAGACATGTGGCGAAGGTAATTAAGCCAATTCAATGAGTCACGAGGCCCCTTTCTCGTAGCTGGGGTAGTGGGCAATGGTGGGGTATCTCCAAGAAGTATGAAAGGTGCAGGCCGCTGCTTCATATATCGGTTGATGAGATTTTGATGGTTTTTAGAAAGGACAGGAAACCCTTTGGCATTTGGGACGTATATTGAAACCTGAATGTTCAATATTCGAATAGGCTCAGAAAACCAGCGAGTTTGGATATCCATCTGAGGGAGCTTTGGGGGTAGCTTTAAACCTGACATCACCACAAAAGTGTCAGCATGTGTATGGCCATGCATTGGGATGTGCACGAACTTAGTGATAGTCTGGAATTATATTTGCATACTGATCGAACTGTATTCCACAAATCCCACGTAGCATATAAATCATATATATGGCTATGGCTTCCAGTATCGGCATTTGCACCTTCATCCTCAGCCAACGGCAGGTCAATATGAAATTGAATATAGGGGTTTGCTGTCAACACCAAAGCGACTGCTTGGGCATACTGTGCGATGCTACCTCTACGCCTGGGGCCAGCAACAACGATGTTGTTCACTCCGCAAAAGCTGGCATATGCCACTTCATGCCTCAGCACCTTTAAACAATGGAGTGAGCCTCAGCCAGGCCTGTTGTAGATGTAAGTGTCAGTGTGGGGCGGTACCTGTTTGGAGACATGCGCCACAAGGGGATCATTCGAATCCAACTCTATCCAAGGTGCCGTGAAAGCAACAACTTGTTGCACATATTCAGCAGGGTGAATGTTCACTTCATCGTCTTCCATGGATCTTATTCCAACCAGAGATTTGCCCTGTGTGCTCGCTTCTGATAGGGTCTGCTCAACTCGCCCTCTGAAGGTCATGTTCGTGATAAAGCTCGTAACCAGGTCATACTAGCGCCGTGGAAATATCAGCAATAAATAACTTCACCTGAATCGCAGCTCAGCATACGTTTGCATTCAAGGCCTCATACACCTCAGGCTGTGTGAGTAGCTCTTGAGCTCTGCGTTGTGACGTATGGCGGCCAATGACCCATGCTGCTTCCTCCATGATATTATCTTTGAGCGAGGCAGAAAATCACAAGGAGTATCACAGCAGCTGATTAAGGCCAGTCCTGGACGTTATATATACTTACTTTTTTTGCTATATGCAACACTAGCACCATTCTTGGCAATTTGTACCTACGAGACCTCCCCACACTGCTATGAGAGGTAGTGCAACCAGACTACTTCCCACCCTTAAATCCTTTTCCACCACCAGTCTGTGGGAATTACCCGCAGCGCCTCAAATCACGTGAAGCCAAGATGGAAATATGAGCTAGACCACTATAGGGCAGAAGCTTGTAAACGTCCTAATTAGGACAGTATCTTGTACTAGAAGTACTATATAGGTGATGGGTTTTCGCACTCGTCTTTCATTCTTGTTTAGATAGAGCATCATAGTTCCATGAGAAGCAAAATTAGTTAGCTGTTCAAACTAAGCTTCGAATACACATATTACATATACCTTTATCATCTTCGATATAATTCTCCACCACGTCTCCCCTCATAACTTGTAATCTTACACCAACCTCTCAACCCCTCTCAGCCATTTTTTGTTTTCAACCCATTTGCCCCTGTCCCTGGTTTCCCGTGCTTCTTGTGCTGCAAAATCCTTCACCCTTTACTCATTTGAAGAGCCCGGTTTCTTCACCCCAGCTTCCGCAACCCAATTCGTCACAACGACAATCACATACATCACAGCCAACCCCCCCATGGTTACTGTTGCTTTGGATATCACATGCATATCTTTCTAACTTTTCACTCGATGATATGGGGAAGGTCAGTCAATTACATCGAAGTACAGCCTGTGGAGACGAGCTTCCGTTCTGGTCCTACCGAGCATTGGTTCCTAGTGCTGGATCATTGCTGAGTATAGGGGGACTTTGACGGGCCCCCCCCATGGCTTGCACCGAGCATTGCCTAAGGGCATGCTACTGGATCACACTCTAGTGATAAGACTGCCTACATACGGAGAACATTGTGCCGAAATCTATACTCTGAGGACTATTGTTGGCACCGTAATGTAAATAAGTGAATGACACTGCGAATCTTCATCCGTCTAATAGACAATAAAAACCATCAGTTAATTTCACATAACGGAAAGCACAGCATGGCGTCACGCCCCAGATGCGCAAGTCTCGCTCTCTTTCTTCAGAGTCGCTCTACCATCAAATTTTTTTCATTTGAGTGAGAGAGACCACTTCTGCCAGTGCCCAACACTGTCCTCTCCACTTGCGGAGTATTATCCCCCTGCAATCCTTCATTGGAGATAGACCGACATCCTGTGCTAATGACTGCTACGGCGTTCAACTTTGGCAATGGCCTCTTATAGCTACATGGCCAAAACTCGAACTATCACGGCTTTTTCAGATGTCTCCTTTTCTGGAGTATACTGGAGAGGAAACAAACTCTGTCCATGAGGGTTCTGTGCATACATACGGAGTGGGCTCTATGTTGGTATTTAGGGATGAAGAAAGTACCAATCAAATTTCACTGAATGATGGGCATCTTCTGATGAGTGAGGATGGATGCACACAGGAGTGCGTTCAACTGAAGTCAAATGAATGGGGAAAACAATGAATGCTACCCGCTTTGTTCCCATTTGCGTGTGTTTACTTCCCCCACCCCAACACTTAAGGTGTTTTGCTCGATCAGATACCGAAGTATTTGGATTATACACCCGTCTCACAACACAGACCATGCTGTATGTGATATATATGAGATAGATCTCAATTGATGTAGGATTGAACATGGTGGATGACCTAGGGATCAGGATTAGTACATGTAGAAGCTGGAACCAATATTGCTAGATCTATGTTGTTGGTATTATAAAGTGAGATGGGTAGTATATTCAAGAGGGGGGTAATCCAAATACTTCGGTAGAGATGACATAGCTTAGTGCTTGTCCAACTTCTGGGTGTCAATGGGAATACGTATGCAACATGTCGGTAGTTCAATGGACCTGCTGTAGGAAGAGAGCAATGCAATGCATGGAGCTCACCGCAAGATATAGCTTCCAACTTTTTTATAGATAAGTTACCCGACATCTCTCAACGGATACTACTAATAAATGAATTAAAGCACATTATAATTGGGGACAATGCTCTGAGGTGCAGATTATGCAGATAACTGACTTGCTGTTTTTGGAGCGGTGATTTTAATGACCCAGGTACTTTAGCAAACTGGCGCCTTTCTATATTCTATATCTTATTTTGGCCCAATGAATACACTTACCTAACTACTGGGTTTACCTTAATTGAACTCTGGTGCCACCAAACTAGGCTATTGTACAACATGGGCTTCTGGAATACTTAGGGAATCAGACTAAAGGAGTCTCTGTGTGCAAAACCGTTTTATTTATCAATCTGACCGAAGGATTGTGCAACCAGACTAGCAGCCTGGTACATACCTAGTCTTGTGCAATCAAGTCATTTGGGGTATGATACAGTATTACATTCCATGACTGCTTAACCATTTAAAGTACTACCTAATGGGGTCTAGTCTGTGAGTGGGGTAGGGGTAGGTACATTCTGGCGCCTCCAACTTGATTGCACATGGCCCTACCCGTCTTGCTACCTGAAATAGCTACTCTACCTCAACAATTATCGCACCTCTTCCTACGCACTTCATCAAGACGTTTACCGGTACCGTGTGAACCAACCACAAGACCATCAATTACCAGTATCATCATTGGGAATAGCAGGTCAGCTCATGTCCGGATTTATCGACACCAGGTACCTACTGATCAAATCTTGTAGTAGAAACCTATTCTGAGTAAATAGTCGGATTACAGGCTACATATCCTCGACACTCCATTGGTAGTGTAAGACATCAGCCAAAGTCCCTCCCACTCTATCCATAAAGGAATATATATGGTGTACCCATAGCTCGTTGACAACTTCAATAATACATATCTACAGTTAGTATTAGCTACTGACCTAGGTAGCCCAACCTGCAGAGGGCTGTAGATACAATTATTGCTCTACATTGAACATGAAAAGATGTCTCTGTAGCCCCAGCATCTGGAGGACATTGACTTTTTTTGTAACCAAACCATTCCGGATGCCTCCACCATCAGGCTTGGTAGTGTCATATATGCGAATTCGAAGTAGCGGGTATTTGGGTATACCCGCCACGATGAGGCTCTATTCTCGTGTGGCGCTCTCCTCTCCATACCCACCCTTAGATTAAGATTAAGGCATCGCTTCAGAGCGTTGCCAAGTGTTCTCGTATCCTGGTGTCTTATTTTACGCTCCTCCCACCTTCCACATCTCAAGTGCTGGGGCTTCCCCCTGCCTACGCCCCCTCGCCCCCATGATGCCATGTTGCTACTATCATCCTCCCCACCCCCTCTCATTTCTCCAAGGTATACACGCACACGCATGAGAGGAAAGTTGGTGGCCGGGTGCAACTTGCAGGCAAGCACGCAGCAGACAGATCTGAACTTAGATGTAATGGTCGGTGGGAGATGGTGAAGGTGAGACTCCCATGACACAAGGAGATCCAAGGCAGGTGGCATCAAAACGGTCACTGCCTTGAGAGTATTTAGTCTCCTGGGCCTCCAGCTTATTTTGCCTTGTTGAAGCATCGCACTCCGTTATACCAATCACCTCATTCTTGCTCTACAGTTCGATATTACACCTTACAATTCCTCCAATCAACCTCCCCGTCTATCCTCGAGCGCTATATCACCACGTCTTCCCCAATCTCGTGTTGACTACGTAACTGCACCTTCTTACGATATCCCTTACATTTGCTCCTCTCTGTTTCCTGAGTACACAGAGCAAAAACATGTCTGTTCATCAACCACATCCTCCAGTGGGCCCGGCAGGCCCTGCAGCTGCTCCAAGAAAGCGCAGAAGGAGAGCACTTGCCACAGGCGCAGCCGAAGACTGCTTCACTTGTAGAATCAATGGAACAAAATGTGATCGCCGGAGGCCCTATTGCGGTCCATGTCTCGATATCGGAAACGAATGCACAGGTTACCGGACGCAGCTTACTTGGGGTGTTGGCGTTGCAAGCCGTGGAAAATTGAGGGGCATGACACTTCCAGTCCCAATTGAGTCCAACATTTCAGTTACTGAGAGGGACCGCAGATGCGCGGTGAAAGAGAAATCTGTGAGTAAGACAGCATTGAGAGCACAGCGATCGAGAATTGCTCCGGAGGCAAGCAATCACCCTAGTAGCAACGGAGACATTGAGGAGCGCAGCATTACCACCAATTACGATTTCGTCAATATGGAGCATCCCTCGGCTACAAGCGCTATTAACTCCGCGGTGGCAAAACATGACTTCCCACAGACTTCGAAATCACCAACCTTCACAGAGCCCAACGCCACAAGTATGGTGAATACTTCTCTTATGATGCAGTCTTCTTACCCACCCCCACCCCAGCACCCCCAGCGCAACCTGGAATATCCATCTGCAGTACTCAATTACCACAAACCCTCTTATTCGCGCGACTCCATGAATTCAAACTCCCCAGGGGTGATGGCCTCGTCTACTCTATCGGAATACGACTCAACCTACACTCCCCACAGCGGCAGTCCTTATTCTTTATCCCCGTCTCCTTCCGATTCTTCGATTTACGATGGAAGCCTCATGGTCTCCTCTGCATATCTTCCACCATCATCACTCTCACTCACTTCCAGTATGCCATCATATGCACCATTGGTTACTTCCACTCACCTAGCGTCTCAATTCATGGATGGTCATAATGTTCCCCAGCACCGGAACTACCACTGGGGCCACATGGGCTTAAACCAGCAGGAGGTCTCAGCAGTAGAGGGCAACCTTCCCGACCTTTTATGTGATGATGAAATGCTTGGTACGTTCTAGGCAGTTTGTGCTCCGGTTTCCTTTTGTTTACTGCCATGTGAAAGAATCAAGTGTGCTACCCCCTCCCAAATGCCCCTGAAGAACGCACGGCTTATCGATGTATCAAAGATAGCCCACCCTGATCCCGAGTTTGCCTCTACACTGGCACCATATTTAGCTTCAATGTCCGCAGTTGTGCCACCTCATCCAGAACAATATCAGCGAGGCTACTCTGTGGCAGCACCACAGATGTCAGTTGTGGTACAAATCTCTATGGAACTTCCCTCACCCCCTCAGCTTACACACCTGGCGCCCAAGCTGAGATTCCTCATCGACTACTATGACAAGACTGTTTACCCTCCAATCGCCGCCTTCGGTGGCCCGAGCAATCCCTATTAAGCACACCGACTTGCTTTCCAAAACGGTATGCTCATGTATGCTCTCTACGCCCTAGCAAGCAGCCATCTTCTGAAACCCGAACATCAAGACCTCCATCCCAGGCCTCCTCACAGTTAGCCCGCAGCAGCCCACACCCCCCCCCTCTTCGAATGCTCTTTTTTTTGTATAACTCTGCAACACCTGTTTTGGTAACAAAGACGCACAGCGTGGATTGTTCAACGTCCCCCTCTCATAAAAATGTATCCACTAAACTCCTCAACAATCAACCTGCTGATAGCTCTCTACAGTCACGGGCGCTCCAATGGCAACACTACTTACTCTATGTCTTTAGCATGTTTGTGAAACGGGAGTTGGACAGCTCAAGACGCACATTGCTGGAGTAACAAAGCTGATGGGAATGCGATGTGTTGGGAAGGAAACAGGCCAATGGGGTTGGATAGAGACCGTATTCTCTTCGCTTAACATGAGCGCTTTAGTCAACAACCGGGAAGCACAACTCAGAGTAGTTACCTCGATATGATTGCAGGATCCAATGATGAGTGGGGTCTGGAAAGCCTAACAGGATGCAATCGATATTTGTTCATGAAGCTGGTTGGGCTTGGAAGAGTCAATATCAACAAATGCCAACAAGCGTTTATAAACCATGTTGTACAGGCACAACCACTCTGAGCCTGTTAGAAACGAAAACGATGGACGACACGAGTTTTGGGGCAACCTGGAGCGCAATGAAGAATGACCTTGCATGGAAGCCACGTTCTAAATATGCAGCAACCCACTCGCGTCATAAAGTCCCTGGCTTTGGTTATCCGTCTGTCGATTTTGATGTCTTGCAAGACTTCCAGTTTCCTACTCCTACTCCTTCAGCCTCCACTCTACAATCTACTGGCCCAGTAAGCCCTATGAGGAAGGCAAGCAAGGCCAACGAGGCGGTGAAGAAAAACCACTGGCTACGCTCTTCCAATGTCTGGCATTATGCAGCCATTATATACCGCAATAGGCTCGTCTATCCTCTTAGTTGTATCTCAACCACATCTGGGCTGAGCAAGTCTTTGATGGGGCCACTTTTATCACTGGCATCGAATGCGTGGTGGGTGAGCACCGCATGTTGATTAGGGAGCGTTGATTCGACATGCAACGAGACTACGGATTTTTCAGTAAGGCCACTGACTCAGATGCCTTAGAGGCATTATGGGGCCAAGAAATCGACGAAGACAGCTACGGACCATCGGGATATGCTGAGCCCCGATGTGAGACAATTGGAGGCCAAGGCCTGGAGTGAAGATGGGTCACACAGCAGAGAATGGAGAGTATCTCATAATATAACAACAAAACAGAACAAATTCCGTTGGGCACATACTTTCCTGCTTTCTGTTTCATAGTCAATGGTGCCCCTGATCTGTGGATAAATAAATAAAGAAGTGGGAAGTAGGCGAAGGAGAATTTTCTTTCAGCTTGGAGTTTATTTCCCTTTTCGTGTACGATATCATGGCTTCATTTGTTTCCTTTGCTAGGCGTTATTTTCTTTTTGCATTGGTACCACAGTGGCATGCATAGCTTGTGTATGGTATATACCTTGGGGCAGATTACATAGTAAATGGGGTAGATATAGGATAAGAGGTTAATGAATGTAATAATGGAATATATTGGCATCCCTCTAACTACACCTAACTTGAATTTCGGGTCACACTTTATGACTCTTGCGGGTCGTGAAACATACAGACAAAATAATTGATTACCCCATTTGGACTTTTCATCCAACCTCTGCGTGTCAGATTGTCTCAAACCTATAGAAGGCCTACCTACGCCACGTCATGGCAAAGAAATCTATTGTATCCCCAACTCGCCCAGTACCTATGCCTGCCTCTCCAACACCCCTGACAATCTCAACAATCCAAACACCAAACCCCCGACACTGGAAAAATCTCATGTCAAGCAGTATCTTGGTAATGATGATGAAGGAAGGACATCAGAATCACAAAATCTCTGAACACCACTTCCTCAAAGATGACCGTAAAAGATTACCAGCTGTCTCGTAGTGCTGTAGGCAGTATCCAGGGGCTAGCTGTCACAGATAAGTTACATATTGAACAAACGAGGTGAAGTGGTCATTCGGGTTATCATGTGATGTCGCTTAGTCAGTCCCTACTAGTTCCTACTGGCTGACTAACAATACAGCTATCCATACAAGGTTATTATTTCTATTCTGATATAACTTCTGTTCTAAATACCCTACTTTTGATATTGGCTTCTGATTATTACTCCTGCAGCTTCTGCGGGTTTTGAGCTTACCAAAAAAAACGACGAAAGCGGGAGGTGATCCCCATTTCTCCAGAAGAGGAATACAAAAGTATGTCCCCGGTAAACTACCCTCGACTTCTGCCTCCACTACACTCCATGAATATGCATCCTCTGCTGGTAACTCCTGCAAGTGCCATCACAGCACTACATCCAACAAACAGTCTCTCTACACAAGTCATCTTGGTACGCGGTCATCAGCCGAGTTGAAAGTCTCATCACACTGACCAATCACGTCGACTTTGGGTAATGCATATTCACCCTCTCCACTGGCACTGATACTGCAATCTTCAATACTGAGATTTGGTCAGGGGATCTGTCTACTGATGATCCGCAGAACAAGCCTTTGCCACATCTGGATTTACTAAGGTTGCATGCGGTATTGGCTAGGATTGTTCAATGCGTGGTACAGGCATATGATGGAGACGAGGGGGATGGATGGTAAGGTGACCTAGATGTGGCGGAAGAGTGGGATCCGATTTGCTGCTAGAAAACAGGATGAGGCACAGTAAACTAGCCTAGAATAGAAAACGCCAATTACATCGCATATGCAAACTCCAGAAGAAATAGCAAATAAGACTGCAAACATCTCATGACACCCCACCCCAATCACCCCAAATCCATAATCGAGAAAACAAAACATGGGGGGGAAAGGGAAAGGAAAACATGTCTCAAATCTACAGTACACACACAAATGAAGAGAGATACACTCATGATCGAGGAGCGCTAAACACGCCCCTCAATTAGGCTGGGCAAGCGCTACTGCCCGAGTACGACTATAGAGTACATACTATTTATTCTCTTGCTCCATTCAACCTAGGCGACGTCTGGAGCGAGACTGCACTCAGCTGAGTTGTGGAGACCAATCAGCATTGGCCCTTGTATACTTGGATGTCCAATGAATTATCACACACTGTATGCACGCTGCAGTTATTGCAGATTCGCAAACTGTCCAATAGAGACGAAGAATTGCCTCTCAGTCGAGATGGTGTTAGCCAGCCAAGTTTCCCCGCAAAATGACCGTTGTCAGCCAAGAACCCTGACTCCATAATTCCCCCCAGTGCTGTCGATAACCAGTAGCTGTGGCAATACAATCACCGGTAGGGAAATGAAACCACATGGATTTTTGGTATATAAGAGGTGTTTCATGATGAGTAAGAGGTTAGTGAGGTGAGACCTACTAACGAGTCTGAGCTCTCAGAAGGGCAGTTGACTGTGCAATGACTCCAGGGAGTGTTTGGAATCAGACAAAGATATGCATACTGGTGAAAAATGTTGGCTTGAGCACGAGCAGATATCCCAGAGAGGAACGGTATTCCCAAAGCCTGTGCCTCGTGGAGGTTATTTTTATTTCTGCAGCCAAGAAACAACCTAGTGTACTAAGCTTTTTTGGGCGTATCTGGTTAGTTTCTAAATTAGGGCTGCGTATCTAACTCGTGTTTGTCATTTTGAAGTTCGGGAACTGCCGCTATGCAGGTCAGCACCCCTGGCCGTAAAGTGTCCCCGGTTATGTATGTATCAAATGGAACAACGGAGCTCGGTAAGAAACAAAATAAAGGAAATCCTCAGGGTATAAAAAAGACACCGAATCTTATTATCATGCGATGTTGCTGGAATATTTTCCTGTAAATGTAAGTGGGCTTGAATGCTGCAGAGATTATTGGTCATGTTTGAAATGACCGCCCCAGTCAGCGACCGTTTCTCCATCCGCGAGTGCAAGCCTAAATTTGTACACCAGGATTAGAATGGCTGGGTGTCTTTTTTGTAGGCTATGGCTTGGACATTAGATATCTTGTTGTTGCCACAAAGTCATGCAACGCGCCTTTAGCGCCACCAGGTTGGCCTTTAGCAGTCTAGCATGACTGTGTGAAGAACTCGGCAATTGCACTCACCGATTTTATAATTCCTCATTTCAATGGAATAGTTCTTGGTAGGTATGTATCAGTTGGATCGGGGCAAGGGCCAGGCCATGAAGTACAACCCAACAACCGAAATGGTATTACTTATAGGTTAGATGCAACTAATCGGCAGGGGCAATTGGGACGGCGTCTTAAAAGATTCCGACACCCTGTAGTGTCATTTGAAGTAGTCGAGATGGAAACTTCAGTTCCGAGATTGGGGGAAAAAATGATGCAGGCAGTCTTAACGTAATGGATGTGGCTGTAAGGCGCTTCGACCTCTGTACAACACGATAACACTGTACACAGTGCAGATAAAAGTGCAAGAGATATCCAGATATCGAGATGTCAAGCAGCAGTTGCAGCATGTAAGTCTTAGAGTGTGCAGCCATGGCATCTTACGGCCTACCGCCTCAAGTTCAAGCACATGAAGATCAACAACGAACGAGGCTGTTGTTCTACACTTGCATCACGGGGATATGCACCATAATACTCCGTACGGTAAATGGCATTAGGATTTAAGCTCCGACGGAAAAACTCAACCATACCAGGTGTAAAGTGGCATGGGTGGCTTATACTCCGATCTTTCAGTCAGGCTCTAGAGTACCACGCAAAAAACATTAACCCTGCCAGTAATAGTCCTACCAACAGTGGCAGTTACACCAACAGCAGTCGTACCACCTCCAACAGTTACTTAATCCACAGAATAGTTGATAGATAGTTGGTGTTGGAAAGTGGTGATCAAACCAGACGCCTGTAATATGCATGGGGTGGCTTTGGTGTGTCACAGAATATTCCGTTCACATATACATACATGTATGTAGGTACTCGTGACAACCCTATCTGTACGTACCAGCCACTTCGGCTTCGTAACCCATTCTCGGTGTGAGAAAGCAAGCTGAACACTTTAAGTAGTATCACTTTTGATTCATTAAAGAAAAAAATAAACGTCTTAGGTAACTACTACACCCAATCACCTATCTGAACGCATGAGCGCATATCCTGCAAAAGATATTTGACATCTACGTAATAGGTATGGCAATAAGCAAAGTTCCCCTAATAATGCCTCAGAAAAAACTTCCATGTGTAAGCGAAGAAAAAAAGAAAAATAATAACCTGGAGTAGAAGTAGAAGAGCTATTCTGCGTATGAAGGAAGAGGAGCAAATTGAATTTTATGGGCATTAATTGCTTGCCAGAATCCATTATTAGTGGAGAAAAAAATTGGTGTCACAATGTGCATCCTGCCACGCGACACGCGACATCCCGTACCTTGCGACAGGGTATATACTCGATCTTCACCACGTGCCTTGCCTGACTTACGTACCGTAGAAATTGCAAATTACCATCCCCCCAATAGATATTTAGAGGTTGCACGTGTGCAGATGTCTTACTGCACGGGACAACTTACAACCGTACCAACCAGCCACCAGCGGGAGCGGTTCAGGCAGAACACGCTAATAACTTCACTAACTAATAAAGAGAAAGTAGTTACTTAGGTATCTAGCTGCTTATGGATGCAGAAAGGGGCGAGCTCGTCATGACGAGTTGCTACTATGCT
>Ga0307514_10001779_pt1 | contig 24413 bp, 20 predicted proteins | sample 16_EM_MG_FD_203088 | JGI IMG/M metagenome (GOLD analysis project Ga0307514, IMG submission 203088) | Populus trichocarpa ectomycorrhiza microbial communities from riparian zone in the Pacific Northwest, United States - 16_EM | ecosystem: Host-associated > Plants > Roots > Unclassified | place... | reverse complement strand
CTTGATCGGTTGGCATGTTGTGGTTGAAGAATGTTACCTACCTGGTGTCACTAAATTGGTTGCAACGGCCAGGGTGGCCCATGACTTTTGTCGGTCATCTGTACAGTATACATGTTGAACAGATGATGCTGCGAGTAGATGTAGCCTGTGGCGAACTGTTAGTCTAGAGTGAGGAATAGCTCATTCAAGGGATGCTCTATTTCAAAGGGCAGTGAAAAGTTGTTGCTATTCTTATAACGCTAACTGTGAATATTTGCGGCAACAAGACCGAAGGGTTGAAGATTTTGAAGGCTTATGCTGGATGCAACTCGTCATAGGTAGTCTAGATAGACTGAATTGAGTAATGATTCTCCCCCAAAAAATGCTAGATGCAGTGCGTCTGCAAGCTTTTCTGGTATTGTACCCAAACTATCTATCTTATGACGAGTCCCCATCCCTAGGCTGTGTCTACAAGTCGCGTTCGTGCACGTTGTAGAATCCATATAATTCAGTGTACTATAGCTTTCTTCTAGTAAGTATGGTGTATAACACCATGTTGCACATCGGATTCCCGGGTAGAAGCCCAGATGCCAGTATGCAGCTGCGAAATAGGTATTCTGTTGTGGATATGCCTTTGCGGCCACTTCAAGGATGCCTGTAGTCTGGTTGGCACCTCTCTCGGCCCAAATATATAGTTGCAGCAGTTCGGCTTCGGGCAGGCCGATTTCGATTTATACACACCCCAAAAATAAATCGGTCTGGGAGCTGTTTCACGAGTGTAATTTGTTTAATATAAAAAAATAGAGTGGGCAGGGACTGGCCTGTGAGGGGGAGAGAGGCCACCTGGTCGTGCAGTCCATCGCCATACTCTAGATAGGGTGAATGCGTGCAGTCTTTATTGCACAAGATCACGGGACCGAACTCTTGGCGTCCCACTAGTACTCTGTAAATATTTGTGACTATTCTTGAACAATACGTCGGCAGTCATACGCAAAAACGAAGTCAATCGAAATACAAACAATACAATGGGCAAAACTAGCAGCAAAAAACGCAAGAATAGACATGGCCAGGGTAATCAAGATCGCAGAACCGCATCTTCATTCGGCGTAATCCCATCTCCTCCTCCACTACCTCAACTAGATGTCCCTGCCTTCCGACTAGCAATCAACAATGGCGATGAGCCGGACAACCCGATAGTGCAGCACCAGAAGAAGAAACCGAAAAAGGAAAAGCAAGTTGTGCGCGATGTTCCCCAATTCTGTGTCTCTCCAGCCAAGCTGAAGAGGGTCATTCGAGTTTCGGATTTACAAGAATTAGTGTTATGGTTACTCGCCGATGGGGTGGCGCCCCAATGGCTGCTGGTTAAAAGAAAACAGGACATCAAGAAGGTGGTTGTAGTAATGGTCCCGGGTTTGGATATGGCTCTTTTGGACGGCACAATTGATCTCACTGATGCAAATAAGCATGTGGGCGAAGATATGGGGGATGTAGTGGAAAGCAAAAACGACAAATGCAACTCCACTGCTGCCATTCAGGGTGAGCCCATGGATGGTAGCTTAGCAGGGTGTGGCGTGGAGGAGGGAGAAGTAATAGAAGAAGACAAGCTGGTAGAAGAAGCCGAATGGACAGTTGTGGGCAACAAAAGGGACCCTGATGCGAAACCGTTTTCTTTATACCCGAGCCTGTTAGCTGGAAGAGCTTTAGCACCCTGTCTTACACCGCTGCGGGATATATTCACTCATGTATGGCCGACAAAAACAGATGGGGATGACAAATACAACAAGATACACTCTCCCATATCACACTTCTTGAATTGCCCAATTGACAAAAAGGCACCTTCAAACTTGCCAAAACACCGCAGCTCATCTAGAATTGGCATAACTCAACTTTTGATGGCCCCAGAGGAACTTTATGACAATGAATACCCAATGCACTCATCGGCTTTACGCAGCATGCGGCAAAAGCAGGGCGCAACAGAGGAACCACAAGATTATATAAAGGAGAGGGAACGGAGAAAGTCAGATGGCTGGGTAGAGACAGAGATGACGGGGATAGAGGATAGCGCTCATAACGAAGCTGGAAGCATCACAGAGGGGCGGAAGATCTATTCAGTGGATTGTGAAATGTGTAATACCGAGGTTGGTCCGGAGTTGACGAGGATAAGTGTGGTAGGGTGGGATGGTAAAGTTATCTATGACACTTTAGTTAAGCCCACTCGACCGATTGTAGACTATCTGACACAGTATTGCCCCCCACTTGTGCTCATGAATATGGAGCTGTTGCTAACGTTGGTGCAGATTTTCAGGGATAACAAAAGAGAAGTTGGAGCCGGTCACAACAACTCTCTCCGACGTCCAATCCCATCTCCTTCAACTTTTCCAACCAGCGCACAGGGTCATACTGGTTGGGCAGTCGCTAAACTCAGACCTCAAAGCATTGAAGTTTATGCATCCCTATATTGTTGACACCTCACTTATATACAATCATTCGAAAGGCAAGCCTTATAAGCCCTCTCTCAAATGGCTATCCATGAAGTACTTGAAGCGCGAAATCCAGAAGGGACAGCACATAAACCCCAGTACTAAAAAAATGGAGCCTGGACATGATAGTATAGAAGACGCCATTGCTTGCATCGACTTGGTGAAGCTAAAATTGGAGAAAGGCTTGGAATTCGGTAGTACAGAGGCTCGGACTGAGAGTATCTTCTCAAGGCTAGAAAGAGGGTATTTGTCACAAGGAAATCGCCATGGTTTATGCTGGAGCGCAGTAGTCGACCATGGAAACCCAGCCATGCTTTATACACATGCAAAGAAGACTGTTGCATGCCAAAATGACGAAGACGTGGTTAACGGGATTCAAGTGGTTCTTCATTGGCAACCAGTACCGAGTCACAGCACAACCGCCGATCCTAGAGCCATACTGGCAGAGCGGGGAGAAATATCGTTTGTTTGGGCAAGGCTAAGAGAGCTAGAAATTCTACGTGGATGGGATAACGCCAATCGTCAACCAAAACAGTCCGATGAAACTTCAACACTACCTCCTATGCCTCTAACCCCCAACGACCCCCCAGCCAATGTCCTAGCAGAGAAAGCTGCGGAAACAGTTGCTAGGCTCCAGTCAATTTACAAAGCACTGCCTCCCAATACTGCTTTCATTGTGTATTCTGGAACAGGAGATCCACGCGAAATGGGAAGATTGAACGCTTTACAGAGGAGATTCAGGGAAGAATATAGGGTTAAGAAGTGGGATGAACTGAGTGTCAAATGGACGGATGATGAGCAGCAAGCTCTACATAAGGCTGTGAAGAGGACAAGAGAGGGCGGGCTAAGTTTCATGACCGTGAAGGTCGATGAGGGGCAAGTGGAGGCTTAAGTTGCGCGATACCAAGCCACCATAAATTTTGTTCTCTGTTGCTCCCTATATAAAATAAAAGTAATTGAGGGCATTGCTACTATTGATCAACTGCCAGCGATAGATTGTTTATATAACACGTGGCTGTATAAATGTTTGGTGTACGGTCACAGGATGGTGCACCGCTCAGCCGAGCCTGCTGCCCTGGCATGAGTTCAATTCCCCGTTTTGGTAGTTGGGGCCAATCACGGCTTAGTTCTGGTGATGACCACCCAAAACCTCCGTGTGATTGTGATTCAGTCAAAATTAAGGTACTCTGTATTGAATCAAGGAGCTGGGTCAAAAACCAGTCTAAACGAACATGGAATGGGTTTCATGGATTCATGGATCAATGCATCAAATCTGGAACACCATTCGTCAGGTTACCAATACATTCCAAACAGTGGTTGGCTGCGTGGCCCCGCTACAGCTACTGTAACTCTTGTGCTCGTGTAGCATATAACACAAGTATCGCAGTGGAAGATTGCTTTTTCCGCTTCTAAGCAGTTTGTGCATGGGGTGCTTGTAGACTACCTACACGTCAATCTTCTTCAAGAGCAATATCTGAGTGTACTACTTACCACAAGTATCTACTCGACTACTTCGTATATACCTATACACCTTTTTTCTTGAACTCACCTGAGTGTATCTCGAGCTGAAGGCCCGCCTTCAATTCACCAATATCTGGCGCTTGAAGGCTGGAATATTACAGGAATGGACAAGACCAAACCTGAGAGGGCCAAGACGGAGAGAACCAAAACGGAGAGGTTCAGATTCGATGCTCCTCACCATGATTTCGATGGGAATATAATAAAGGATGTAGATGAATTCCTAAACACACCAGTAAGACGCCCTCTTGGATGTGCCCTCCGTCTTCTTACATCCATCCACTTCCTGCATCGCTGGTGTTCACGCTTGCTAACCTTGATACGCCATAGGTCCACTATGACCCATTCAAGCGGAACCTAATCCCCTTTGCCTTACGCATTCGTGGGAGCATTCTCTGTAGGATGATGCCAACCCTACTCATCATAGGAATATGGTCAAGTATCGTGGTTTATGTGCATCTTTACCATCATAATCTATCGGTAGATAGTCTGTTGATCACTGTGACTGGTGAGTTTCCCCAACGCAAGTACTGCCTAGGCTAATACCTCGATAGGTCTAGTGACAAGCCTAGCACTTGGTTTCAGGGTTAACAGCGCGTATGAGCGATATAGTGAAGGACGGTATGTGATAAATTAGAACCTCTGTCTGTCACGGCGACTAACACTAACACCCATTCCAGGAGATATTGGACCCAGCTCTCAAAAGTCATTCGAAGCACCAGTAGTGTTATTTGGTGGAGCATCCCAGAGATACCACCAGCTCCGGAAAAAAGGGAGTACACTGACGCGGAAAGAGTGTACCTAGTAAAAGAGGAGCTCTTGACGAAAGCAGCCGCAGTGAGGATCTTAGTTGGGTTCGCATACGCACTTAAACGTCATCTAAGAGGGCAGTTTGGTACCGACTGGGACGATTTGAGGGATCTCGTTGGGTTCTTGCCCACGGTGAGTGACTTGGCATCTGGATATCAAGCAGCCGTTACTGAGTGTATTATAGTACGGCCGTCTGCGATCTGAGCTCGAGAAGAAGTATATCCAGCATCCACAGAGGAGGAGGACCAGCTCGACCCTAGAGTCTCTGCAGACAACCTTTTTCCGGGACATTCATCCACCGTCGAGGCAGACATCAAACAAGCTGGTCAAGGCAACCATAGCGTATGGCAATCTCCCGCTGGAGCTGCTGAGCTTTTTTGGCTGCTATGTTGACCAACTGGATAAGCAAGGAAGTCTTTCGCCTGTCATGCGAAGCTTCTTCTTGGACCAGCACCTCCAACTCCAGGATATTCTTGCAGGGAGTGAGAGGGTGCTGAGGACACCATTGCCGGTAAGTAGATTCGCACATACTGCGAATATACTTGCTAAGAACGCTGTCACATATAGCTAGCTTTCAATATCAGTATCGCCCAGATCACTTGGGTCTTTATCCTGCTTCTCCCGTTCCAGCTTGTAGGATCCTTCAAATGGGCAACTATTCCGGCTTGGTAAGTTTCCTCTTCAAACATACCTAGTCCAAAGGTATCTAACACATAGCTATTAGTGTCGCTGCGGCTTACATGCTCTTGGGCCTCTCAACACTCTCCTTTGAGATTGAGAATCCATTTGGAGACGATAATAACGATCTACCCCTCGATCGAATGTGCGATGTGATCAGTACTGACGTAGACGTCATCTGTGCCCATAAGATGAGCAGCACCGCCATGGATAGTAGAAGTTGGATGATTAATGTGGAAAATAGGCCGCTCATGCCAGTGTATAACAGGGGAATTCAAGAGTGTTTAGCAACGTTGACAGTCGAAGAGATCCGGGAAGCACTGCGGTTAAAAGTGGGGAGGGTCAGAGAGGAAGGAGGCACGGTGGTGGGCGAGGATGGAGGTGAGGATCCGGAGATCACAGCAGCGGTGGTGTAGCACATGGAAATGGGCAGATGAGGATTGTGCAGCTTCCGGTTTGATGGCTGCCAAGGAGGTGTACTGTAGTAGTGTAGGCCTTGGCCAATAAGTCATGACTGTATGATTGAGATGAAGTATTGGGCAATGTTATCATAGCACGGGGCTATGTACTTGACGATGTACTGTATTATATTGGAATTTTGGGACCTAATCTGTTGGAGAGGCTCACGATACTTTAATGAGTGTCTTCTCCCGGCAGCGTATTTATTTTAGTGTAGGTAGATAAGAGTCTGGGCACGAGATCAATGAGTGGCCTCTTTAAAAGTACACAGTGCCATACAGTGCCTGACTATGTTTATTCTTTTAGACCAAAGATATAAGATACAGATCCAGGCACCCCACCCGGACTCTATCCAGAGTGCATCTATCTAAACTCAAAACGAGCTCGCCTTGGGGTTTAGTTTGTACAGTGCAGAGGTTTATTTGTGGCCTTGCCTTGCTGTTTGAGAATCTACCCCCCAATACCCCTATACCAAACATATCATAGCCACGGAGCAAACTATTGTGCATCACATTCTATCCCATTCAAGCATGGGCCATCGGCCAACCCCCCATTGAAGAAGCATACTTAAATTTATCTGCTATGTGTAGTCTGGTTCTGCTATGGCATCCCATTCATCGCTTGTCTACTAGGTAATCAATGAAACCTCCGCAGATCATCTAATTTTGGCCTGACGGCTGCAGTCGCATGTTACAGGTGGGATCGACGACGCTTTCTGCAACGCCATACAAGCAGCCACCGCCATTGACGACAATAAGGGACTCGAAGAATACTTCAATAAGATGACTGGCACGGGGCCCAGATGTGAACTCCAATCTAAGCCTGGTACACTGGTTGTACCAACACGTTCCTTCAATACGGAGCAAGCTTACAGTCACGACGTTGGGAGTATACACCTTTCCCGGTCCTGTGTATTTCCTCTTTCACCTGCTTTTAGAACTCTAGTGAGGCTATAACTGTGGGGGAGATATACCCGAGACTGTGTTGGCTGCAGGGCGATAGAAGAGGTACACTCCCTCTCACAGCAAAGCAATATGTCAGATACTTATATTTCAGTCATCTACAGTAATCGATCATTGACGTGGTAAATCTACACAGCAACCTCAAAGATGCCAGTCCAGGAGACAAACCCTTTTCGAAGAGCCTCGATGCTCCAAGGCACTAACTTTGCAAGTTATCCATCCAACCAGAGGAACCAGAATGTGGATATAACCCCCCCAGCATCTCCAGCTCCTCAGCGACTCACTTCAGTCGTGTGTGGCACAGAGAAGGAATCATTCAGGGCGCCTTCTCCAGTGCCAGAGTACACCTGCAGAGCGCCAGACTCGCACACGGTCGTACCAAGGGATTTAGTAGCGAGCATGTCTTCTTTAGAAGAGGATCCAGGGCAAATCGTGCGCATAGCTACTGAGCTATCCCCCCCACCAAAATACCTTGCCAACGGCCATCGCACAAAGGATTTCCACCTGCCCGACTACGACGAAGCCGTGAACGACTCTGCTGAAAGGATACGTCGGAGTGCAGGATTACAAGGTATCGGATATAACTCAGCCTATCCCAGATATGAAGACGTCAGGTACGTTGGAGGGTCGGGTGAAGCTAGGAGACGGAAAATCGAAGAAGTGAATTGGTTACGGTCCAGGTTGAGGCGAGCGGGTGGGATCTGGAGCTGGCTCAAGTGCTGTGTCCCGAAAGCGAGAACGGGGAAAAGCAGCGCGGGTGCGATGAAGCCGTCGAAAAGGCTGCTTTGTACCGTTGCTCTTATACTTGTTTTAATTATAACTGTGCCCTTGGTGGTAATCAAGATTATTGCGCACAAGAGTCCTGTGAAGGGTAACGAGACTGGTGAGCAGAAGAGGCTTCCTGTGCAGATGCTTGAGCTACCAGGGTTTCCTCCTATTCCGACTGGTGTCTCCTTGGTCCAGCCGGCAGCGATCGCGAATAAGCATTCAGCGTGTATTACTCCTCCGGAATTATGGTCTTGCGATCTCCCGCCTCCTGCAACTGATGCCACCCCAGAGTTTCGGTTTGAGATACACTACCGGCCTACGGATAGGCAAAGAGATGGACCAGAGTCAATATGGACACCCAGACCAGCCCCAGTCCCATCTGCAAAGGACTATGAGGAAACCTCACTAAAGGAATCGAATACTACCTCAGCTGGAATCGCTACTGGATTCGTTATCTCCATGACTTTCAATGATAAACTGCCCAAATCTAACGAACAAAGTGATGCAATAGAAAAACGCTCGGAGCCGGAATATTCTAATGTGGAGACATCAGAGAAAGCACATCTCGAAAACCATATCCAAATCATAAAACGTCAATCTCTCTCTGACCCATCACAAAACCCACCAGCCATGTTACCGGTCTTGCTCCGTAATCAGCCTCTACGATTGATGAATCAAGGTCTACCTGGGGAACACTACGCCGCGCATATATATTTCCAGAAATCGCTCTACCTTGATTCGATAAATAGGACCTCTCGACAGCCAAAATACAATAATGAGGTTCCAGGTAATTCAGATAAGGCGAAATATGCATGTATCTGGTCCTTTACTCGGTTCAAGGTTCAGATCTTTACGAGGAAAAACCAAGATCTGGTCTTAGTCGACCGAGAGAGGAATCGTTTTCTAATTGACCCAAACTTCGGTGCATCTATCTCAAACCAAAAAGACCCAATCTTGCCCTACCCGGTAACAATTCTAGAGGATAGAATAACAGGAAATGAGAATGATATTGGGAAGAATATTGCGTGCTATGAGATTCTCCCAGATGAAAGTGGCCAGGGAAAGAGGCTTGGGAAGAGGCTGACTGGGCTCGAGAATACAACGCCTATAGTCGGAACATCGGCACTTGACGGCAGAAGGAAGAAGGGGTGCTTTTGCGAGTGGGGGAATTGGAAGTTCAGGACGAAATTTGACGTTGGTAATTGAGGATCTGTGCATATGTCAAGATGCTGTTCACGTATTAATTGCATTTTTCTTGTTTTTCTTTTTTCTGTCCTAGGAATCATTGCGTTTTCTTGCATAATTTCTAATAGCTATTTGTGGGGTTTAGAGATGCATGGGTTGGTGTTTTATAACTTTTGCTTTTTGAGCGATCGCTTTTTGGGCTGTGTTGGCTTTGTTATTGCTAAGGGGTTGTTTATAGAATGATGGAAGGGATCTGCGATCGGCTTTTTGGGGTGGTTATCAAGTGCCGGCACCATAGTCTGGTGGGCACGAGAGGCTGGTGCCCACAATACTCGGTCACGTTTAACACTCTAATGGCACGAGACTAACTTCAGTAATGGCCGGCTGCATGCTGGTCACTACACGGCGATGGATCTCCTCCCTCCGATACCTCAACTCTCGCCCGCCTACAATTATGTGCTAGTGGTCTCTAGTTGCTGGTCTATCAGTTGTAGGCTTCTTGCTCTAGAATTTTGGTACTTAAGTAACCAGAGATCTACTCAAAACAATATAACATGTGAAACTTCATTTTTCTTTCCCTTTTGCTATTTACCTATACACGTATATGTACAAGGGGCAAGATAGATTCAACTCTTCTTGTTTGTACCTTACGATGTATTCTCGCGTATATCCAAGTATGACAGCATCCCAGACTCTCTTTTTATTTCCCCTTATCTCTTTCTTTCTATTTTTGCTGCTCAGTGATCATTTTTGGTTTATATTCCTTGTTAGCAATGAATTACAATATGCAACAAGGTCGCGTGGCTCAATCGGCAGAGCATCGTGCTAATAACGCGAGGGTTGTGAGTTCGAGTCTCACCGTGACCATTATATTTTATTTTTGGCAAATCTTTAGTTTGGACACGAGGTAACTCTAGGTTTTAAAAAAAAAATTACAAAACTAATAGCGTTTGTGCTTGGGTTAGTTTTCTGCAATGGGTCCCGATGGGGATGGGTTCATGGAAATAGTAGCCACAGGTGAGGGAGGGTAGAGCTAAAAGAGGGGGACCTTTATAGCCATAGGTCAGGGTAAACAACCCCCCCCCCCTCCCCTCTTTTTTTTCTTCTTCCCCCTTCTTCCCCCAACTGTGGGGTATACTTGTATAGAGCATACTACTACTCCATACTATACTTACTCCTCAATTGTCGTTTGAGTAATCTGGAACTAAATACTGATGGATTCCTGCTTGATACTACTATGATCTAATACTCTCCACTTCTACACATTCACACCATCCAGGAAATAAATGGACGGACACCAATAAAAAACGGTAAAAAGCATCAAGCATGCATGGAGCATACATGCACGAGGAGGGAGGAGTAGTATAGGCAAGCAAATAATTTCTCATCAAACTCAAAGAAACAAATACGGTCATGCAAGGTGCAATTGCTCTTAATCGCATTCAGGGGTTTGATCAAGGAAAGAGATGGATATAAATACAAGCAACAAGTCCAAACCACTTGCTCCCCCCCACCACCCCCCCCCCCTCGCCTTATCCTAGTCGTGATCCCCCACGTAAACCTCATTTTTCTATTGCAAAGCATTTCACATTTCGAGGCTTTCATTAACCCCACTCTAAACAAAAAAGCTGGTAAAAAAGGCCTCCACCAAAACCCAGATAATCAACAAGATACAAACACCATAACGCATTTAGCCAGTGAGTAAAGATATATGTATGCCAAATCAAAACCAGAAAAAGATGTAACAAGACAGCAGCGGGAGAAGGGCTTGTCTTATTAGTGCACCAAAAAGTGACAAAAACATATAAATGGATAGAAAGAATGTAAAATGACCAGTCCCCAGCTCACAAAATACGGCAGATCTAACAGTAGATCCTCCAGAATAAAGTGGTAGTGGACAGAAACCAATGAGCTACGAAATTATTTATATATAGGAACGAAGGGGAGAAACCGTACCCATGGACATTGACAATGGCGACATCTTTAGAAACCCTGTTAAGAAATCTCAGATCCACCGAACCCCCATCAGCCGTTCATAAAAGTGTCAGAATCACAGTTCTCGCTCGAACTACTTTTCTCTGCTTCGGTTTCATCTCCATGTTTACTTTTATCCTGTTCCTTTTGTTGTATGTCTGCCAGATATAGCCTGAAACCCAGCCGCTCGTTGCTTCTAGGATCAGAGAAAAGGATTATCTCGCCTCCATGGAAAACTTTAGTAGTTGCATCCTTTTCCATCTTTTCATTATTCGCCCTCAGATTCCTCGCAGTGCATTTCAAATATGCACGAGGCCTTGGTGGGGGTGCACCCTCAGGGATAGGAGATGGCACCATAAGACTGATAGAACAATGCTTTTTGGAGATTCTGGAATCAGTATATATGAGCGTACACATGGACTTTCGCCCAAAAGTCAACTCCTCTCGATGGCAAAGGATTGTGGGATGTCGTAGTGAATTGCCCAATGGTACAAGCTTACCCCAACAAGGAGCCGTAACTTTGGTATCATGATCAGTGTAGTCGAGAATCCCATCCTGGGAAGCTCTGACATCGATTACTTTCCGTGGAATATAGGGATTCTGATCCCTAGAAGCGGCAGGTGGTCTCGGTGGTGGCATTTGTATTTGGGATTCCGTGCACCCCGAGTGAGGGGGAGTTATAGATGTGTTGACAGATGACAGGATTTTTGTCTCAGCAAGACTATGTGAGTCGGACATAAGCTTTAGTGAGGGTGTCGGAGTCTTCTGCGAGTCGGCTAGCGTCGTCTTTGGCTGTGGCGACATAGTAACTGGATTAGTTGCCCCCAGCTTACTAGCGACTAGGCTATGAGGCGAGCTACTCGGTCTGGCGTTCTGTGTTTCGTTATCACGTGTGTTGGAGCCTGCGACACCTTGAGACTGAGCCTGTACCGTGTGAGGTGTCACGGTACGGACACTGCGGGTGCTGCCCTCGCTAACAAATTCTTGAAAGGGCAAAATAGAAGAACTTCCTTGTGCGGAATTCCGCGCAAAAGCAAGCAAACCAGCCCCGTTACTGTGCAGCATCGATATCCCCTCAGTGTCATGTGGCTCAAAATCAAATGACAAGATATCCTCCTCTCTGCTGCCAGTGCTGAAATCACTTTTCTCCTGGGAGTTTGGATCACTGTAATTCAACAGGTTTTTGATCTGTGTCGCACCGCCTAGTACACCATTATCCCCCTCGCTCCACTCGAAAGACTCGCTTTTTCTGCGACGAGCAGCGTTCCCTTCCTCTCCCTCACCCTCACTATCAGCAACCACCTCCTGCCATGACCCATCCCCACCATCTGCACCACTTGAGTATATTTGCGCTATTCTCTGGTAATGCATCGCCAAATCCTGGTCGACTTCCATGCTGCTGCTGAAGACGCTGTCTGAGTCACCTTCAGTCAACCAGGGGTGACGCAGAGCGTCTTGCTCCTGGATTCGTAATTCTGGGTTCACCTCTAAAAGCCTTGAAAGAAAATCTATACACTTCTGGTTCTGAATACCAGCATTGCGAAGCAGTTGGATGTCGAAACTCCCAGTCATGATTTGTTCATATACTTCATCCAGGATCTTCGCATCGAATGGTGGCTTCCCTGTCAAAAGTACGAATATAACGACCCCTATTGACCACATATCGACAGCCTGATTATACGTACGCTCGCGCTTCGGCTTCCTGCATCACGAGTTACATTAGACTCATGTATATTTAGGCATCCAACGAGATTTAAAAAAAATGCTTACTCTTCAATTGCACCGTGCTTCCTTTTACTTCCTGTAACCACTGGGACTACTGCCATATGATAACGCGGATAGATTTCTGGTGCGAGATATAACATGGTCCCACAGAAGGTCCTGAGAAACGTGCCTTCATCCCGAACCACTTTGGCAAGTCCAAAGTCGCTTATCTTGATCTTGATGGGGTCCTCAGAGGCGAGGAGGATATTTTCTGGTTTGATGTCACGATGAGAAATGCCCATATTGTGGACGTACATTATTCCATCGAGAATCTGCCGTGCCACATCTTGGACCAAGTGCTCTCCCATTTTTCCATGCTTGTGGATGTACTCACCCAGGTCACCTCTACTAATATACTCCATTACGATGTATATGTAAGTATCGTCTTCGAGACACTCATGATATTGCACAATATTTGGCTGCAGATAACGTCAGTGTGGCTAAGGAATACTTTAGGAGATTCCTTCTGAAACTCACATGCTTCAACTGCTCCAAAATCTCGATCTCCTTCTTTAAATTCAGGGAACGATCCGATGCCTTGGCAAGTGCCCTTCGAGCCATTACCTTTACCGCCACAGGTTCCCCATTGTGTCTTCTCACGGCCTTGTGAACAACTGCAAAGGCCCCATGCCCAATCGCATCCATGAGGTGATACTTATTTGCCCCCACCCATGACCGAGGTTGAGTGACCGTCAGTCTATCTGAGGACGCACAAGCTTCGTCCCCAACACCAGAGTTTTTCTTGTGTTCCAGAAGGCGAATATAGGTGAAATACGCGCTTGCCCCAGCGGTGGGTGTGACTTGAGGAAGATTATTCGGGTCGAAGGCAGAGAAATCTTCCCCATCACCGATGAACCCTTTGCCATCGGCTTTTGGAATGCGGACCATAAACTTTATTGTTTCTTCTTTCGGCTCCTTTAAGACTTGAATCTGAGTCCCATTGCCGAGCTGCCGGGATCGTGGGCGCATCCCATCGGGCTTCCTCCCATGAGCGTTGTGTGTTACCGGCCCCAGGAATATATCGTCAACATAAGTCCCATTAGTAGAACAATCCTCGAGCATGAGGATATGCTGTTCATTCACAAAAATCCTGAAATGGATGTTGGAGATCCGACGGGTGCTTTGACTATCTCCAATAATGATATCACACCGCTGAACGTTCCTCCCAAAACAGAAGCCTCCTTTAGCGTCTCTGGGCCCAGGAGGGAAGCGGAGTGCTATCGAAAGCGTTTGGGGGTCTAGGCGTTCGGGGTTCTCCAGTTGCTCATCAGACGTCGTGACCGTAGAGATGTTGGTTGCAAGAGGTGCAGTAGCAGGCTGGGCGAATACGAAGTCCTGGTTGGTATGTAGTAAACGAGCGACAGTAGCTCTTGCAGATGGGCTCGTTGGAAACAAGACGCATAGGACACCAGTCGTATTATCCGAGTTACCCTTTGTTGCTCCTAGCGGCTGGGTGCAAGGTTGAGTTGCCTCCTCTTCATATTCCATGATTACGATCGGGTGGTTACGACAGATGAGAAATGTGATCTGCTGCCAAGAAGGAGACCGCGCTGTGATGTAGACTCGTTCAAAGTATTCGAATCGATTGAAGTCCGTGTGAGGTGCCGTTGTGGGAGCAATTGAGGGATGTATTGCCTTGCAGGTGGGTGGTCGTTACTGGTATCGCTGTTGTTGTTGACTCTGAGGAAAACAAACAACACCCTGGCAATTCACACAGAAGTGTACAGACTCTGAAGTAGCTGGTTGAGGTAAAAGACAAAGTACCTCCCACAAGGCATCACCTAAATTTGGCACCAAAGTTTGCGCTCTGGAGAGTCCTGTCCAGGTATCGTACGAAGCGAGGGTCGTAGATCCAAAATTGAACTTCCCCGAGGATTCAAGAAGCCACTTAGTAGATGGGATTTATGTGCCACCTTTAGTGAATACAGCCAACCCTGAAGTGCCAGCAAAACTCCAACCGAATTGCTATACTTTTCGGAGGTTAGAAAACAACTTCTGACCCATTCGCCTTGTTTCCAGAAGGAGGCTGTATATCGCAAAAATGCCAACTATAGTACTATCCGATTCAAGTCGCTCCCGGTTTCAGAGCTGTGGTTGCAGGATTGAGGTTGTGAGGGCTGTGGACGTGTGGACGCGTACGATCACGCCCTATAAGTGTAAATCCGCTTATATCGTATCGCCGGATTATAAAATGGGCGAGCGGCTGACTATGGGTTCGAGGTGATAATGCTTGTAGGGTGAAGAGTCACCCTTGCTGTTGCCCCCGCCTTTTCCTTTTTTTCAATTCCTCGGCAGTTGTAGTGGTGTCCAGTGAGAAAGGGGCAACAAGCCAGCGTGATCACTGAGTGAGTTTGAACGAAGAAGGAGAGAGATAGATGACTGGAGAACTAGAGAGGCAGAGTAAAAGCGGTTACTGACCTATTACATACAGGGGCACCGAGAGGATGGTATGAAGAGTAAAGAGTGCCAAGTGCAGCTTAGGGCAATTTCCACCCCATGAGAGACAGAGAAGACGAGAAGACGCGGGGGAAAGTTGGGCACAATGTCCACGAGCTGGGAGAGATCATGAACTTTTAAGATGGAGTTTTGGTCACCATGGTTGCCTCTTGCAGCTAGTGCGCATGCACCAGCAGGCGCTGCAAACTTGGCGCGCAGGATAGCTGTGTGGTGGTTGGCTACGGCAAGTGCGCGGCCGGCAATACATGGAGTTGGTGGTCTCGCAAAGAACAAAACACACCTGGCTCACCCTCCATAGATATCGATGCTCCCGCTTATGATTACATATCGTGTATGTATGGTAACCTGGAGTAGAGTAATCTACATTACTCTCCCCCGCTTTGAGGACCCCCCATCTCGTCCGAGGTTCGAGAGTAGCGGAATTGGGTGCCAACTTGTGTGCAGTAGATACGAGGCATCGAGGGATGCTATGGCGATGCTTCCCCACCCCCCCAGCGCTTGGTCTGTCTGGTCCTTTTGGTTTTTATTTGATAGATACCGGTACATGACAGAGAAGGGTCGTGCCAACCAGACTACCATCTAGCCCGCTGTAATGTCACCCCATTAGCGATAGGTTGAGAAGTCCCAGGAACTTAGTTGAGACAGCCACCCGATGTCGGTCCCGTCTCTCCCATTGGTTCCCTTTCGGCCCTCCACAGGAAGGGTCGTGCAACCAGACTAGTTACATCTGTACTCGTACCTTCCGGTTGGGGTTCTGCATCTTCCAATCGCTCCAATCTGCCTAGAAAAGATTAGCAATCGTATTCTACGTGACAACTTTTTAGATATTTTGTTCCCAATGACGTTTGTACCTGTATCACTTGAACTCTGCATCTGAAACTGTTATGAATTTGCTTGCTGACTAATTAACAACAGGGTATGGGGCAGATCTGAAACAGCGAAATGTAACTGCGAACTGGTTCAGTAGGGACCTCTCCGTGACCTGTTGAAAGTCAATTCAAATGTCGCCATACAAAACGAGATATGGTCCTCCAAAAAAGAAAAAAAAATAGGAAGTGGGCGTCGGCGCACGATGCAGTGCTCATGGCTCAGGTCTCGGTATATCTATGTGGCACTGAAAGTGATGTTTCGGATCTTGTAATTTAGATGGAATTTAGATGCTAGTTTCTAAGCTCCAAGTTCCATCCTACATACGTTACGTTCACAGCAATGCTGACTTGAGTAAGTGACATATGTATATATATGTTCAAACGGCCCAATGACACATGCACTGATCATTACCAGTATCCCAGCTAGCGTTGATGACTACAGTTGAACCCGTATTGATTTCGGAGGTGGCTATCCAGTCTATGAGGGGACCATCGATATGTATTGATTTATCTAATGAGAGTAGGAGGTTCTGGAGGCTCTACAGTACAGCAACTTCGTATCTATAGCTGGGTCACCAGTCGATGTGCAAACGTGAAGCAATGTGCTGCACCATACAGGACAGAGATATGTAGTACTTATAGTGCAGCTTAGGAAGAGCAAATAGAATGGGTACATGCTCCTGCAATTGACATCAACTTTACGGCTGGTGGAGGACCTGTTTCAGAGTCATGGATGCTCTCGTTGAGGGCCAGACTACATATATGTATGATAATGGAGCTGCGATTGTGGAATAAAAAGAAAAAACCTCTGCTAACGGTTGACCCTCCATACCCTACATTGCTAGGTACCTGAGGCCTCTCACAAAGACCCCCTGGTCTAAAGGTAGTCTGGTTGCAGTCTAAGAGATGGTCGTCGTACAAAGTTTCAGTTGTGGTGGTGAGTGTAGCGTGACTGGGTGATGAACCAATCGATCGAGCCACATAGATACATGCCTGCTGAAAAAAAGTCGCCTGGATGCCATAGAGTTCACCTACCTACCGTACTCCGGTACCAAGTAGTAGTAGGTAATAGAAGTATGTATCAAACAGGGCCAAGGTATATTTTTCTAGACACTAAAAATCTAAGCCAGAGGAAAAAATGTAATCAAAAAATCAACTGGGATATGTCGTGTAACATGTAAATAAAGGAATAAGCCATGGGGGGAGCTATCACATTGCCAGGTAAAAGCCTGATGCAAAGAGCAGCAACCATAGTGAATCTAACTCTGAAGATGGGTATGCCCGCAGAGTCGTTGAGCAACTTATACACACACCGTCACCTCCCCCTCCTACTAATACCCACCATCGTAACTCAAACAAAACTCAAACCCACAACTCCCATGATTAACCAACTTGATACGCTGACAGCAATCCCCGCTTCAGGGAGCCATCCAAGATGTAGAACCGTGCTTATTTCCTCCTTCCAAACCACCTCTCCCACAAAGTTCTGTTGAGCTTCTTTGATAGCCGTTTGTAAGTTGACATTTCACCCCAACAGTCTCTTCCCCATTCGCACCCTGCCATGTTTACAAGGAAGTCACGATCCTTCTCGTTATAGAAAATTCTTGGGTCATTAGGAGTTTCCGCACAGGCCCCGGGGGGAAATGAGTTGATCATGCGCTGGGGGATGAATGCTGTTGACGTTCTGATCCATGGCTGATTTGTGTAGAGATATTCCTGGCTCTTTCTGTCAGACAATGAATACTCCTAGACAAGGGTTTCAACATACCAATGCATCTTGTTCCTTGTGTTCCCAGTCCATATGCTTTTGTTCATATCCCACAGGGTCCCACCAGATGTCGAGCAGCCTCTCACTCCACTCACTTCGCCGAATGAAGAAACTGCCAAGATTGAAGCCTCCGCAGTCCTGGGGCACAATCAGGTTGATGCTCTCAGGGCTTCCATCCCCAACAGCTGAGCGCTCAATGTCGGTAAGGTAGTCCCGGGCCAAAGGGTGTGTGATATTGAGTGGATTGTAGATGTTAATATCGCGATATGTTACTTTCGGCAGATGATTGAAGATATGGCTTTGAAGTGAAATTGATGGTTCCATGATATATGTGTGCAAGTCAAGCCACCAGAACCTGTTGCGACGAGAAATGTAAACAGCAATCACGGAAAACGAACTAGGAGCTTACCATTCAGCTTTGGGATATTGTCTCATTGTCTGTTTGATTATGTCTACCTTTTCCCAGCTTTCCCTCCATTCATGTGCATATCTCTTTTTTGTACTCATATCCTTGACCTCAAGGTGATAACCCCATTTGTTTGCATAGTGCTTTTTGTTAGCTATGCTCTCCCTTTCGCTTGCCCATTGATTGCCGTTCTTCCATTCCGTGACTCCACCACCCTTGTTCGCAGCAAGGATCAAGACAAATTTATGCCCACCCCCAAGATGCCGTGATGACCTGAAGCCATGCCTGAGGAAAGGCGAGACAAGTGTAAATACTAGTATCCCCAGAAGCAAAAGAAAAGTGGATGCCTTAGGGCGTCGCGAAATGAACATCCGTGCGGTGTGAATGGGACTAGGGCGGCGCCCGGTGGAGCCTGAACCGGAAGCTGATGTCCATGGTGAATATGATGGCAATTGGGTGGAGAGTCTCCGGAGATGTTTGCCCCAGAATCTCTTGGATGAGTACCCATTCACGGCAGAAGATGCCTTAGCACTCCAGCTAGATCTCTTTTCGCTCCCACCGTTCATCCGAGACGGAGGTAGGGGGGATGGCGGTCGTGAATTTGCCAAAGGGGACATAGACCCATCTGGGTCCCCATAGCTACCTCCCCAAAGGCTACCACTATTTGAATCCATACCAGGTGTCGGCGGGACTGGAGGGAGGGATTGATGTGTTGCGGAGGTGCGATTAAGTGAAATACTTGATGATGGATTGTTAGAGGACTCGGCGTTAAGGTGGAGTGAGCTCAAATTGGGGGCCCCGCTGCTGCCAGCAGTTGAGCGACGACGTCTGCTAGAGGGAGCCAGGGCTGAAGATACAAAGCGGGTTACAGTACGCGTCCGCCTGCAGGTAGAAATAAAAGTCTGGCGAGTGTGATATTTCTGTCGTAACTGCGCTGAGTCCCCCACCTAGCTAATTAGAACTACTAGTGCTAGTGTATAGGTATTCTCTGGGTGGTCAATCTGAATAAAAAAGAAACAGTCTCGAGGTTGAGGTTGAGACAAGATCTGATATTTACTTATCCTTGTCGTAGGCTTCTCAGCCGGATTTATCGTGTGTACGGGGTACGTGGACGTGGGGGAGGGGGGGGGTCCTCGTAGTGTGCACGAGAGGTACGGATATAAGAAGCTTTTATGCCTGGCGCCAGTGAAAGTACCTGATGGGGATGGGGAGCAGGAAAGTAACCAATCAACAGCCACTGCAGATTTTTTTTCCCCCTTGCTGAGCAACGAGACAGCAACACCGAGTTCGGACGTGGTTGGGAGAGGTCAGCGTTGGCTGGGAGAGGTGGAAAAGGAGGGGGATTTAAAAGGAGGATGCTACGTACAGCCAGTAGGAGACAACAGGCCAGGTGCAAAGCAAGCAAAGACCCGCTGGCAGGCTCTGGATATGAGAGATACTTTTACATATGTAGAGCACATTGTATGGGAGGACTAGGCAGTAGTCAGGCTATATACCGTGAGTTTCCTAGAGTAAGATGAGTCTCCGCATACGTGTTATGTATGCACTTGAGTACATATGTAGTGTGACCAGAATATATGGTGGTTCAAGGTTGGAATGGGGGAAAGGCGTATAGGTTCAAAAAAAATTTATATCCGTAGGCAGGGCCAATATGGACGGTATATACATGATATATACATGAAAAATAAATCGGTCTGGGCACGAGAACAGGTACATGTCAACATGTCATAATAACACGGTTTAAGGTCAAATAGACTTCAAGTAGGTAACTTGGGTTCATGAATATTGATGGGGCTCTCTGTATGATGGGGTTCTGTATGTAGGTATAGTTCTCTACATGCATCAATACTGGGGTCTGTCGCAATCACCAGGTTAAATTATAAATGTTTCAGCAAGCTTGTAGGTGTAATTTACGATGCCTGGGCCCCTATCATTGGCCTAGGCGTCGACATACTGTTCAAATTCCCATGGGGTTGTAAGGAGTTATCTGAAATTTTGACGTGACGGGTGCATGAGTGATGGGCGTAGGTATTGATATGTACATATATATGTAATTGATAAGGGAAGTCTTGGTAACAGACTTGGGGGGCATAGAGGTAGAGGGACATGAGTGGTAGAGGTTGGTACATCATCTGTGTTGGAGAGCTATATAGGACAAAACGTGATCACTGGGTGCCAGGTTTGGCGGGCACCGGCCTCTCGTAGAGACTGTATATACTCCGTACACCAACAGTCTGCTATTGCTCCTCGCGCTTACTAATGATAGTCTGAACACTTCACAGAAAAAACTTTGCAAAACCCGGAGATCTACATATGTAGGCAGAGTGCAGGCTCATCATCGAAGTTTATTGTAGATGTACGGATATCGACGATGGCATTAGGTACCTACTTACAGTATACGGGTAGACTCAGAAGTTGAGGTTAATTTACGCAAGGAGCACGCGTTGAAACGCCGCCCCCCTATGCCCCCCCCCCATTGTTTTTTTCTCCATCGTCGTGTGTGTGTGCGTCTGGGGAAGGAACCCCACAACCAGACCTGCACCACACCAGCAGACTAGGTAGCACCAGCAGACCAACACCAGGCGAAAAAAGTTGCCCCTGACATAACTTGTCTTGTGCCAAGCCCCTCTTTAAATCGACTTAGTAATCTGTTTGCATCACAATCCTCTGCAGCAGGCGAAGCTATAGGGTCAAGCAGCTCTCCTGCCGCGACTGCTCATACAGAAAGCCCTTTCATCTTTCCATCCGTACGGTAGCACCTATTTCCCCCAACGTAGAATACGTATTGCATTGCTACCCTCTTCCCTTCTCCTCGCTCCCTCGTTCCCTTTCTGTCGGTTTTGTCCCTTGCCGCCCTTCCAGAAAAATATACACCGTGGGCCTCAGAACATCACCGTGTCCTGTACCTTACCTTACCTACCTTACCTGACCTTACCTACACTCACTTGCCCTTTGTTCACTTCTCCTGGAAGTCGTCTGCGATCAACTTCGACCTTACTTTCAAACATCTTCACCACAAAACTGAGCAAGTTTAATACTTCATCCTTTCCCTTCTTGAGCCCAAGATATCTTTTTGCCTACCTACACCATCGCTGCTGTTCTATATCCCATCTCTCCCCGTTAAGCATTCACCTAAAAAGGCCACAAACAGCAAAACAAACAAGCAAACATGTCTCTTCAAAAGACATATCTCCGCTTCTTGAGCACCCCGAAGGCCTCTGCGCTTTCTAAAGATACCGTGGCTTTACACTATATTACTTCTGGTATCTCAGTCTCGGGCGAGGCAATAATCAGCCACTTGAGTAACCAGCACCATGTGCTTGAGATGAAAGCCGAAAAGGTCCTGTTCGGTTTCGAGACTACGGAGTCTTTGGTTCTTGAAGTCGAGACCGTTGTCGAATTTAAGAGTAGTGGTGGTGCATATCTGCCTGGGCTGGATGATAACTTTCTTGCAGACCAAACTGCAACTTTCCTCTTGGTATGCTTCTTATGCACCAATAATCTGGTTCTCAGCCCTGCAGGCCTTGCGCTAATGTACATGTATCTTTGCAGATTCATGTTGTGAATTTCCAGAATGGTCTGATAAGTCAGATCCGTCAATATTGGGACCAGGGCACTCTCCTTAAGCAAATGGGCGTGATTGGTAAAAGTGGTCGAAACTGGCCAATTAAGGATGGCAAAGACCAATGTAAACTCGTTCAATCATCCGTCGCAAATGTTCCGCCACCCAGCGGAGTACCACAAACACGTGACCGAGGCATCTCAAATGCTTCTAACGGTTCCGCCGCCAGTAGCATTCGTCCAACACCAGATCCACACTCAACACTATCCCTATTCGCTCCCCGCGAGCAGGAACAAGTGGCAGAGATAAAGCCAGCTGTCATTCCTCCTCGCAATTCTGCAAAGCCCCCGCCACGGGACCTTGGTGACCTATTTATTAGCTCAGACGGAGAATCCAACAGTAACATAACTGAGGAGGTCATCCCGCCCAAAGCACCAGCAAAATTTTCCCGTGGGCACAACTACGATTTTCTGGACGACGACTCGCACGAAAAACCTCAAGATAATTCAGGCCGCGGAGTTAAGCCGGATCCTAAGAAATACAACCACTTTGAAATGTCTGACGAGTATCCTGATTCACGACCAGCTGCACGAGTGAAGGATGATTCCAGGAACAAAGCTTCTTGGGATTTTGAGAGCTTCAGTACTCCTGAGAAACCGAAGATGCGTTCCCGGCCCGACGGTGTACGAAATTTCTCATTGGGGGATGACGACGCTCAAGGTAAGAACAAACCCCTAACCGGAGCACAAAACAACGCGAATGCCAGACGCGACGCTGCAAGTCACGCCAAGCGAGATGGAAGTCACTTCACCATTGCTGATACTTCTCCAGCCCCACAACGCCAACACCCTGAGGTTGAGCAGCTTGGTGGAGGCTCTAGGACAATATATAAAACCAAGGGAGATGGAATGGGGGGCCGCAAGGTCGTTGAGGAGGATGAACGGCCAATAAGGGGCTCTAGGGCCGTTTCACAAGCTAAGAGGGCAGATATGGCTGAAGAAGAAGAAGAGCAGGCAAGATCAAAGAATTCTGGAGTCGTTGAACAGCTCGGTGGTGGGTCAAGAACAATCTACAGGACTCAAGGCGACGGAATGGGCGGCCGCAAAAATGCCGTTGAGGAAGAAGCTCCTGCAAAAGCACCCAGAGGTACTTCAGCTGCTAAGAGAGCTGAGATGGGCTACGAGGATGAGGACACCAACCAAGAATCAGAAAGGGTTGAACTACTCGGCGGAGGGTCCAGGACGATTTACAGAACTCAAGGCGATGGGATGGGTGGGCGCAAGGTTGTCGCAGAGGAGGCCCCTGCAAGAGCCCCCAGAACCATCTCTGCCGCCAAGCGAGCTGAGATGACCTATGAGGAAGAGGAATTAAAGACTGAGGTTGAGCAGCTTGCTGGAGGAAATAGAACTATTTACAGGACCCAGGGTGATGGAATGGGTGGTCGTAAGAATGCTGCCGAGGAGGAAGCCACCAAACGCAGAGCTCCTCGAACACTGTCAGCTGCTAAGCAAGCGGAACTAAGTTATGTTGATGAGTCGGTCCCAAATCACCTCGATCAGCTCGGTGGAGGTAATAGGACTATATACCGGACTCAAGGGGACGGTATGGGTGGGCGCAAGGTCGCCACGGAGCAGGCTTCCACAAACGCGCCTAGGGCCCTCTCTGCCGCTAAGAGAGCTGAGATGAGTTACGATGGGGAGGAACCTTCAGGAAAGGTAGAGCTACTCGGGGGTGGTTCTAGAACCATCTATAAAACTACTGGAGATGGAATGGGGGGCCGCAAGGGAGCCAGTTCAGCTATCTTTGGTTTTGACGAAGAGGACCCTGTTGGGAAGAATAAGGAAAATCAACTACAGAGGCCGGGTGTTCGTAAAGATACTGAGGCAAGCTCGTTTTGGGACTTCTAGGCCCTCGATGGACTTGACTATTTGGTCATATTTTGGCTGGGCATTGAATGATGAATAGCTTCAACTCACTAACTTTGAGTTGGGTTTCCTTCTTATCCTTAAGTGTTGACCGAGTCCTGTTGAAGGAGTTGAGCTGCTTGGCGTTTGAAGCCATTATCATTGGGGTACATGTACATCTCGAATCTGCTGTTGTGAAAGTCCCAGGGACTTACTCTTTACGGTGTCCCATTTTGCTAGCGGGTCGTAGTCTGGCGGACACACATCCATTTCCTCTATTTTTTCACTGCTCCTTAACTTGTAACTTGCTCTGTGTGGCGGAGGGCACGAATTTCTGCTTCTCCATTGATGTACTATTACTAGCGAAGCGGGCTTACTCAATAAATGCGGTAATAGAGCTCCATGGCTATGCGGTTGGTGATTTTTAAACCTCCATTGATGTATATCTCCCTGCTATGCCATCACTACCACCACCACCACCACCCCAGTCTCCTCCTCGTGAGAACTCCCTACAACCAGAGACTTATATACATACAATTGCCAGACCATCTCTTCCTAGCATCCACACACTTCTTTTTGCACATTGCCCCAGCCACGTCCGCTGACTCACATCTCCACTTATTTATTATCGTTGGCGGACAAGTATTGCACCAGATACGCACACCCTCACGCAAGTATTCCTTCATGTAATATCAGGCACAAACCAGAATGCATTCTTCAAGGCCCTAAAACAAGAAAAGCTAAAAAAAAAAAAAAAAAAACTATCTTGTATAACAAAACCTAAAAAATGAAACGCCAGAAAACTCCCAAGTTCGTTTCTTTAGTGCAGATGGAGTAATGTAAAAAAAAAAAAAAAAATAGGATAAAATA
>Ga0307514_10001778_pt1 | contig 24414 bp, 22 predicted proteins | sample 16_EM_MG_FD_203088 | JGI IMG/M metagenome (GOLD analysis project Ga0307514, IMG submission 203088) | Populus trichocarpa ectomycorrhiza microbial communities from riparian zone in the Pacific Northwest, United States - 16_EM | ecosystem: Host-associated > Plants > Roots > Unclassified | place... | reverse complement strand
CCCTCTCCCCCCCCTGTTATCGAATACCCCCCACTATCCATCGCCGAGCCCATCCCCACCCCCAGCACCCCCCATCCCCCGGCCACCGCACCAACCTGCTCCCCTCCCACCTCCTCTGCCCTACTCGCCGCCACTGCCGCCACCGCTGCATTCAACAAATTATTATCCGCACTGAGATTCATTAACCCCGCCAGCCCCGCCTGGACCAAACTAGACGCATGCGGATTCGTATCCATATCAATCGTGCTAACATATTCCGCATATTTCTGCCAATCTGATCCAGTATATGTCCAAGGAAATACTGATGCGTGGGGGTTATGGTGCGAAGGATGAAGAGAATGATGAGGCAAGTGGTTCATGTGGAGGGGATCTTGGCGGGGTTGGGGTTGTTGGTAATAAGTATTCTGGTGATGTGGCTGCGGTGGCTGCGGTTGGGAACCATAACTGTTGGTCTCGTAGGTGTTATTTTCCGGCATAGAGAGTGAGTCGAGAACGTACGCTTGTTGCTGAGGCGGGGCTGATAGTGGTTGAGATGTGGGTGTGTAGATCTGCTGGGATGTCGAGGGCACTCGATTTACCCGATCCGTATCAAGAGGTGAGAGGAGTTGCGTACTCAACTTTGGTGGTTGAGCAGTGGGTGACGCTATTGCGTAACCGCCTGAAGCCATACTGGAGCTGAGGGGGTAGTATGGTGGTGATGAGGGACTTAACACAGAACCACCAGCCCCCTGTAGGTTGCGGTTAGCTTTGGTGTGTTGGTTGTTCTTTTGTCGTTGGTAAAGATACTCGAGTGTACCCTGTGTTAATCTCCGGACAATGTCGCGTAATGAGTTTGGAGAGCCTGTACCTAAACCAAACATCAGCGCATAAACTGGAAATTGGTGAATATGACAATACCCACCAAGTAATGCACCCAGTTCACCCATGATCTCTTCACAAAGATCCATATCGGCTTTAACCTGGTCAATTTCCTCCTGTGTGACCTCCTGTTCGCCCTTTTTCCACATCGAAAACAGAATTGTCAGTGCAGCAAGTAATTGCTGAGTGATAGTGTACCATGTCGCATCCAAGTAGCTGTTTGCTTTCCGTATTTTATTGGTGAGGCGTAATAACTCCCGAGACGACTCAACACACATTTTCACACTAGCCTTATTAAATGTAGGTGATGGTGAGAGGCTCAAAGCCGGGTGCCTCATGAGAATGCGAGCTCTGACCACATTCATTAGTAATGCCCAGCCCACAAATAGAAAGAGAACTCACTCATGAAACCAGACATCGAGGGTAAGTGCTTGGTACCGATGTTCAATCCTGGCTGAATCGTGTGATATCCACTTTGGTACTTGGTTCCTCCACTGTATCAACCTCTTCTCCAGCTGCTCCACCAAGTCCACATACTTGTCTCTGTTCGGCCTAGCTACGGCGTAAAGAGACGCATTGATCTCTATATATAATGGTATGACCTTGAACATCTCTATGCCAACATCAAAGCTGCAACCCTCCACACCTTCAGGCCTTGTTAGATACCCTTCGGCTGTGAGATACTCGTCATCAATTCTCTCTGGTAACTCAATGTCATAGTCTCCATCCGTAATGCCAACTGGCCTTCCGAGCTTAGCGCAGAGGTTCACCTCTATCACATATAAACACCACCAAACCCTCTTTCTCATTTCCTCTTCAATATAGTCAATCTTGTGGTCGGGTCCATGCCATTTCTTGGACGAACGATGAAGTCCTAGTTCGATCGCCATTGACACTACTAGTCGTGCTATAAACCAACAGGCACCCGGTTTTCTGAATGACCGAATATGCTGTACTATTAAACCAAGAGCTTGTAAGTCCTCCAACGAAGGGGAGTGCAGTAGTTGGTAGAAATGTGTTAACGCGAAATGATAATTTTCGTAGGACTTCTTCAGTTTCTCTATACATTCCTTCGAACGGCCGCGTGTACCAGTCTGCCAGTAGCAGATAGCCACCATCATGTGAATTTGGACCAAGACAGCAGGAGTTGGTTTATAGTCCCGATCGTCGTATAGCCGCACGAGCTACTCACCAAGCAATCAGCAGTGATATCAAGGGACCAGGGGCTATGTACACCAACCTGCTTCATGAATGTTTGGCGGTGAACTATTGGTAGGTATGAGTACGAGAATTTGAAGAACCACTCCGCACATTCCAAACACTCTGCTTTTGGTGGAAGCTCTAAACCTTGGGGAACCTTAGGATTCACACCAAACATAGAGCTCAGGCAGCTGGCGTAAGACTCGCCAATATCACCCTCTATTCCAGGATGGTTAGTATCTGCGGGGTCCACATCCGAAAGATCAATCTCAACTCCCAACACTGATAGTGCCGTGTCTCTCATACTGTGCAGAGTAGAGGCCCCAGATGATAATCCTAGATAATAACAGCCAGCCCTGAATCCTCCAATCTTGTCGTCTCCGGGACATGTGATGTTCTGAAGCTGTGGGTGAATTCTGATACCTCGGCTGCCATTCATATACGTTCCGGGTTTTATTCCATTGCTTGAGTTGTATGTGTCGCCTCCGCTGCGCAAGCTCGATCCATTTTGTCCACTGTTCAGAACCCCTACACCCCCATGATCTCCACAAGCGCTCCTTTCCAGCGCCAAACTAGCCTCCAATTCCTTCACCCTCGCTTCCAGACCACCAACTTTTGCCTCAAGATTTTCCACATACCCACGAGGCATTGCACGTTGCGATATTCGATCAGTCGTGCGACATTCTGTTCGGTTCTGCATGCATGGAGAGCAACCACCTGGTAATCCATCGCATCGTATTTTCCTCACCTAAGAGCGCAGCCTGTCAACTATCGTTCACAACCATTGAAGAATTGAGATCGACGTTCATACCTTACACCGATCACAAGCCTGTCCCGTTCTTGTCGAGCTCGATAACTTCCGTTTTACAGACCTTGTGAATTCGTCTGCAGAATGAAACTCAATGTGCTCATTTGTTCCTGGGGCGATTCCAGCAACCGGGCTAACTCCTGGGGTCTGCCTCTTGGGTGGCATAATGAGGTATGTATTAATTGTTAAACGAGCGTAATTGGTGCAGTTCGCTCTTGATGTCGCACTCCGAGCAACGGTTTTAGGCGAGACTGCTTCTGGGCGCGTGGGCGACAATGGGAGTTTCAAGCACCGTTTCCGGCTTTTGGCGGCGTCGCAGCAGGAAAAATGAATTATAGGAATCTAGGAATCGGTGGTGACCCCGCAAATCACTCACGGGTCGAAAGGAGCTTCCCGTCCTTTAAGAATTCCGGTCTCCTGGGTTGATCATATGTAGGCAGTGTAAATTGAAAGCTTGTGTTGCAGGCAGCAGATTATTTTCTGCTTCACCCCTTGTTAGACCAATCCTAACTGTGATGCCCCCTGGTCACAGCCAGAGTGCAAGCGATGGTTCCGCGGAAAGGGCAGGTATGTACATAAGCTGGTAGATTGGGCGGAACGTTATTCCCTTTTGTGAGGCTGAGAGCCCGTTTGGATGCAAGGCCGATGCCGGTTTTCTTTTTTCGTTCTTTCTTGGGGGCAACAATTGGAGTTTCTGCGCTTTCTATTGGTCTCTCGCAGGTTAGACAGCAATCTCGAGCCTGGCCAGAATGTCTCTCTTTGGCGTCTGCTCAATCGTGACAGGCCCTGGTGTCAATGTCAGACGGTCAGCCTGATGCATAGAAGTACATATGCTTTGGTTGCTTTCTTGTTCGATTTGCGACCTGGATTGGGGGCGGTGTCGCTGGCTGGCGCCCAGATGTGGACCGCATGAGTTCGGGATGCATCCTAGAATCCTTGGGCTTGAAACAGACCCCAAGCTCCGCGGTAGAATGAGACACAACACACATATCATACACAGACACACACACCTAGGTACGGTAGGTAGCTTGACGACAATTACCGAGCCTTCTGGACGCATAATTGTATGTACAGTACTCTATATGTAGGTACTGTACTACAGTACTTACTTTCGGGATGATGATAGAAGCTGCTTTTGGTGCGTTAACCCCGCGGTTGTGCGAGGCCGCATCTTACCAAGTAGAAATTGAAAACCAGCATCGCGGGCCTGACTGCGAACGTAAGCCATGTGTGAGGGGTGCGAACGCCAATCACTTCATCATCGGCCCTGTGTATATGCCGTGTACGCCCTGTGAGCTTGTTCCCTGCGTTGGAAGTACGGTATGCCCCTCATGAGTAAAAACAATCAATCGATCACTTAGGCGCTGGAGCATCCTTAGAGCAGCCTGCGACTACATATGTACCTAGGTGGGCCGAACCAGACTAGGTAGGGTACCTTACCGCCCCTCGGTTACCCTACAGTAGGTAATGTACCAGGAACCTTAATCGGAAAAAGCTGCAAGGATTAAGTAGCTCACGTGCACTGTTACCAAGGCTATCCTTCTCCATAGCCTCGACACTGTGGTATATACGGCAACCCTCAACCACTGCAGCGGTTTAGGTACTGGTACTTTCCCAAGTCCCGGAAATCCCATAAGAGACTATATTGATTTCCTCCACCTCCCAATTTTTTCGTATATAATCGTCCCCCACCGGTATAAAGCTCTGTTATGCAAAAAAAAATACACAAAATTTCCATACAAGAATTAGAAAGACAGAAGAGAAAACAGAAATGCGTAGTCTGGTTGGCACGACCCCCTCTCCGAAGAAATGCGAGGATTAAGAGATTACCAAATAGGAGAAAGAAACACTCATGAATTTAAAATAAAAAAATTTCCCCGTTCCAATTCCAGAACCCCAACACGTGACTAGAGGGTTACAAATTGAATCAAAATTGTGATGGGGGTATAGTAAATTACCAAAAACCCTTTCCATGTAGCGATGTGCTCCGTCTCAGAATGGCGTTTATCGTAGGTCGTCATCATTGAGGATGTCGTGCATATTGATGTCTAGTTCTTGATATCCTCCTTGCCTTGCCTCTGTGTCGATATCTTCCACTGTCTTGACCAACTCCTATTGTTACACAGGGTAAGTGTCTGCATTGACCGATTTAAAACAAAAAGTAAGGAATGTCACACCTTGATTTCTCTGGCCATGTCGAATGCCAGTCCAGCCAGTTTCCCTTTAAACTCCTGACCAACAATGCCTATTACTCCTTCGCCTTGATCCGCCATATCTAGCATCTTAGTGCGGCAGTCGCCCAGTTGGCCAACGGTGACCTGGCCTCTCTCACGGAGCATCGTGTTCCCGGTAAGTGACATGGAAGACTGTGTAGAGTGGACAACCTTCCCTACAACATCTGCAATCTCAAAGATTTTGCGGCGTAGGGTATCCATGTCGTCATCCGCGCGGATGGCATTAAGAAGAGCTTGAATTGATTCAACGATGCCCTCGAAGTGATTCTCGACGAATACCTATAAGTATTGTCAGTCAAAGTGCCAAAACTATCAGAATATAAAAACTTTAGGCGCCTTCTTACTCTCAGTTCTTCAACGTTATTTTGTTCAACCCTCACACCAAATCCCTGAGATCCCTTGGGAATATCCCGTGGTGGTGACATCATTGAAAGTCCATCACGTTTACCCCAGTTTACATTCCCACTTGGGCCACCCCTACTCATCCTCGGCGACTGCCTTGGGGAGTTTGCCGAGCTGTATACCGAATCTGTGCTCATTCTAGGAGGCACTGCTGTGGGTGTGGCAAACTTTGGTGGTGTGGATGGTTGCGCTAGCAGAGGAGGGGTGGATTTGGTGGGAGTAGCTACTCTTTGCCGATCTGGAGTGTCTCTTGTCGATTCCCTGCGCACCGGGCTCTGCCCATAACCTTGTGTAGAGGACGAAGTGACAGAGTATTGCCTTGAGTGCTGTGATATACGCGGGTCGTCCTTTACTAACTCTTCTGCTACTTCATCCAACTCTCCCGGTGGAGAAGGCTTGATCTTAACCTTCTTTACCAACTCAACCACACTGGCAGTCAAGTGGCTAGCAGCGGCGTCCAGTAAAGACACAGGAGATAGTCCATTGGCCGTGGCATGGTTTTTAGCTGCAGTGATGAGATTATTTGCCGTGGCAGATACCCTTGATTTCAATTTCGCTATGGTATCAGCACCTTCCAATCCTGGGGCTGCAGCGGCAGCCTGGTCGACGCTCTCTGTGATTGCCCTGGCAGCCATTACAACGGTCTTCATATGGTCCAAGACAACTGCTGGGTCCATACCTCTTGCTGTTCGAAGCATATCATCAATAGCAATCTGGAATTTAGTAACATGGACATCTTTGATAATACCATTAGCGTCAGTGAAGCCGCCATCTCTAGCAGCTACGGATAACCCTGGCTGTTGCAATGCTAAACCCACCGAGGCTGCACGTATGCTCCGGAGCTGCGTCTTTGCCCGAGCATATCTGCTCTTCCATTCTTTCACCTCATCTTGCAGCTTGCAGATTTGCTGGGATAATTTCTCCTCTCGCTCCCATGACTCAGCACTGCGCTCAGAAAGCTCTTTCATTTCTTTCAGAAACTCAGTGGCCTCTTTCCGAACCTCTTCAGTAACCTGTAAATGTACCACTCATTAGTAATGGCTTAGGCAAGGCAAAATCCAAGATACGCACCTCTCGTTGTTCTTGAAGCTCGGCCCTCAACTCTTCATGCTGCGCTAGTAGGACTCCATAATCAACACCCGCACTGCCGCCCCTCGGCTCTCCAATGCCTTGCTCATTCAAGGCCTGGCTCAAGCTCTCAATTTGATCTTGAAGTGACCGCTGAGTAGCCTCATAGTCGGCGTTCGCCTTAGAAATTTCTTCCTTCAAAGCATCCTGCTGACTTTCCAGTGCGGCGATCTTGGATTCAAGCTCAAATTTGTCTTCTTGCCATTCTTTGTGTTCTTGCAGAATTGACTTTTTTTGTCCCACTACATTAGTCACTCAAGGCCAGAATAATGCAGTAGTGTGATGAGCTTACTGATTCACGTTGCATCTCTTCATCTTTCATGCGTATTACTTCCGCCTCCTTTTCCCGCAGTGTAATCTCCAAATCCTCCAACCGCTGTTGTAATGATGTGACTTGGGACTGATAGTCTGCTATAACCTTTTTATCTGCCTATGATGATATCAGTGACCAGGCCGAAGCGCGACTCTGGCCTCAATTGGCTCACCTCATTCCCATTATTTCCCCCGATTAGCGAACCACTGATACTGCCGTTCATACTCCTCATGCTCCCTGCTCGGCTCCTAACCCGTGAGCTTGAACTCTCCCTCTTCATTCCTATAGGGCCCTCGCTACTTCCGGAAGGTCCTGTCATGCCGGATAATGTATCCTTTGTCGACCTCTTATTGTCTTCCAGGCCATAAGGGTCATCGTCATCCAGTCCAGCATCATCATCGTCCTCTTCTACCATTGTGCTCTTGTTGGGTATAATTGTATTGGACTGGAAAGTTTTCGGTAGAGGCCGTCCAAATTGACTCGGTGGCCCCCCTGTTCCTCCCGTACTTGGTACTCCGAGATTACCGGGTGGAAAGCCCTGTTGAGGTCCGTTACGCATTCCACTCGGTCCTGGAGAATCCATCCTTCCAGGCCCGGGACTTCCAACTCTGCCTTGTCCCGGTGGCTGGGGAAAGCTCCTCATACTCGTCATGCTTCCTGTTGGGCTCACTGGCATATCGTTGGGATCCTGAAAATGTGGGTATCGTCTCTCCAACTCGTAGAATACATCTTTTGCCAAGTCTCTAAATCTCGGCACGGGCAATGTACTCAGTTTCATACGAGCTTGGTTTCTCTTTGGGTGAAATAATTTCTTTGGTAACAAGTATGGAGGTGTTGATCCAGAGTCCCGCCTATCGTTCGCCGATTGGCGCCTTTGCAGCTCATCATATACATCTGTTGAAAGCTCCTGAAACTGGACTTTTGAGAGTCGCAAAAGTTTGTCTCTAGCCTTTTTCTGTTTTGGGTTACGATCGTTCAAGAGGTCCTGGCTAAGTAACCTTTTCAGCGCAGTATGGTGTATAGCAAGCTCCTCCTCAAGTACAATGCCCTTCAGCGAGCCGTACCCGGAATCTGAATACAAACCGGCGCCATCTGAAGACCTCGCGACTGAAGATGGTGGTGAGGGTGCCCCATCTCGGGGATCCCGGGGCCTAGGTCCATTGTGCATATCTCCGTATTGTGGTAAAGGTGGTGGACCTGGCGGGCCGTTTCCGCTGAAGGTGGCAGAGCGACTTGATGGCCCCATTCCCCCCATATGAGGGCTTCCGCCATCTCCTCCGCCATTCGAAAAGTAGTCGGAACTGTTGGACTGCATCGACTGGTATCGTGATATCCCAGACCAGTCACTTCCGGCAACAGATGCGGGCGAGAGGGCTGTTCGGGGGAGATTATTGTTCATCTGACTGGTATCAGTACATCGACCGACTTACGCTTCGAACCTCAACTCAGAGCACCGTGCAGAGTAAGGTGAAAAGCAACCAACTCCTATTCTGTAACTGGGCTGCTTATGTAATCAAACAGGTGACCAGTCGTGCAGTAGTATCATACTTAGAGTGCCATGTATCTTGCCAATCTGGGTTTTTTATGGATGGAGATTACAAAATTCGTGATAGCTGTGATAAGCCTGTACGGTATTTTTCCTATCGGTGATTGATACATCGTACATTGTATATAGAAGATACGACTCGGGACCCGAAGCTGTTTTGAACTATATATAGTGGGGCTCCATTAGTATCCAGACACTTGCAGAATCACAGCAAAAGTGAGGTTTTTAGAACAATTAAAATGGATGGTTCTTGATCCCAATTACCTATCCAGGTCCAAATATATGATGAGTATATGTCTTTTCTCAGAAATCATAGGCCTGACCAGAGGAGTAGTGGTTGCATCTCCATACAAACTCCGCCAAGACCACACCCAAATTTCCAGTTCACTGTAGCAACATTAAGCAAGACAACTTAAGCGGCCACCCCACGGTAGATTTAGCTACATCATCAATCTAATCCACTCAAACCAGGCGAGTCCCGAAGCAATAGATGTCAGTGGGAGGGAGCCAAACAACCTCAAGATATGTAAGCAAAGCAAAACACCAGGGACATTCGCGCGAACAAAACAACACCAGCATGCGTATCTAGATAATTCCATCCAACCGTCCATCTTCCATCCAATTTGAACCGTCCACCTTTTCTCCTACGCCTCCAACAGCCTTGTCGGCGCCAACAACTCAACGCCATTTGCATCCCGAATCTTTACCTGATTCCAGTCTTCCGTAAACACCACATGCAACACCCTGCTGCCATATCTTTTCTGCCAGTTATACCTTGTCGCCACAGCCACATCCGTTGTAGTACAATTAGCCACGACCCAATCCGCGAGCTTCATCCCAGCATAGCCTCCCGCGAGCTCGAATGCCTTCTTCTCCCCCCCTTCCCTGCAGTCATCGCACTCGAAGCGTACTGATCCCTGGGGTAAACCTGCCTTCCCATCCGTAGTAGCGCCACCGTCTCGCAACTATTTAAATGCACAACCAGGAACCACCTCGTCTTCCCTCTCCTTGCTTCGTCCATCACCAACCATCTCACACTGGTAATACTCGCGCTCTCGTTATCCTCCTGGAGCCAACCCCACATCTTCCCAATCCTGCGGTGGGTGGGTACTCCGTGCAAGACCACCGACTGTGCCCTAGACTTCCCTGATGGTAATTGTGATAATTGTGGCGACAGCTGCGGTGCCAACGGCGGGGGCTCTTTTTGCTCAGGCTTCTTGTGGGATGTCACCGCTCGGGAAGCTGCGTCCGCGTATGCCTGCACCGAGCTGCCTGCACTCTAATACCCGCTCTCGGGGTACCTTCCTTGCTCCGCTCTGTCTGTGTGGCCACTTCCTTTTGGCCAACACGCAGCGGCAACTCCGTCTGCGTCGCGGCAGCTACTGAGCTTCCCATCTCCGTCTGTGTTGCGGCGGTCAGTGCCGCCTCCGCTGCTGCCCCCGCTTGTGTCTCCGTTTTGATCCCATAAGTAGGGGAGATCTCCCAGTGAAGCATGCTCCACTGGTGTGTTAAGTCCTTCCTACATTGCTGCACGAGGTCAACTCCATATTTGCGATCTATTGCAAACATGTGCATCCTGGTGAGTTGCAGCGGCCACGTGTTACGAACTCGTTGCAGCTCGTGGACTCCGAGTCGAACATGACCGGCAGACAGAGAGGTCGAGTATAGTTCGGGGGAGGCAGCAGATGATCACAGCGAGAATGTCGGGCTGTGCTCAAGAAGATCTGTATGTCGAGTGTAGTGTGTGTGTGAAGATCGTTCGGGGGAGGCAGCAGACGATCACAGCGAGAATGTCGGGCTGTGCTCAAGAAAATCTGTATCACAAAAATTGCCTATTTCGTCAGAAGTCTCCATCGTCATCTTCCGGTTTGGGTGTCGTCATTTCTTTTGCGCCACGCAAAAATTCTTCTTCGTGCGTGTATCTGTATCCTTTGTTACCTGTGCCTTCTCCAATTCATTTTTTTGTGCACTTGTTATTCATGCTTGTCTTTCAATGCTTGATCCTCTCTTCCCTTCACATGCATTCTTTGCTTCCTCGTTCACAGTATAGAAAGCCGTACTTAGTACTCTTGGACTAGAACTCCGCTTATACTCGTAGAAACTCGAAAAAGAAAAAAAAAAATCTCCGCTTATACTAGGAGGGATAGTACGGTAAAGAGTTTATTTCTGCAAAGTAAGGTGATATGACTAGTGATGTGGCTAACTACACTAAGTACCAAGATCCATTTGGACTAGTCTCGGAATGTACTTCATTGACTAAGCACCCAAACGCGGTCGCGGCTAGGTAGGTAGGGTAAAAAAGGCGTGGAGTGGCGGGGCACTCTTTGGCATTGTAACTCAGAGACCACATCATCAATATAAAACTCCTCACGATGTGGGTAGATCCTTGCTCTGAGTGATATTGTTCTTCAGTACCTACCTTCATAGAACCTTGTTCCTGTTCGATATGAGCAGCACATCGGATTAGTCTGGTTGCCACATGCCCCTCGGTAGAGGCATCGGATATCATCGCAGGGTATGCTAGGACCCCCCCCTCTCCCCCGATCTATCGCTGAATGGTGTGATAGAATAAGCGTATTGGGTTCAGTAATACCACCTATCATGAAGTGTAACAGGACTGTAACAGATATTATACTAAAATGACATGCATATTTCTTTCTACTAACCTGCCTAAGTAAGCTTTCAATTGGGGGAGTGGTTACCTAATTGAGAAATGTACATGCAGTTTCGCCGCTTTATGTATGGTGCCGCTTGACGATTGCTTTGGCTTCAGGGTAACCTACTTCACGAATGGTAATCTACCACACAATCGCATAACCACAGCCCTCAGTGACATCCATAAGCGTGGGGAAGGATCACTGAAAGAATTGCTGTTCCAAATGATATGTCCTGTAACTCCGAGCCAAGTAGGGAATATTCTGACTATTCTAACTATAGGCCGACGTCATATCCTCAGAATCTCCAAAGATTGGTGTGTGTGGCAACGGGATAATCACTACTGCACCTAAGTGGATTTGGTACTCGAATCCTGATCGCATTTAATATCACTTGATTGTTTCACAAGTGAAGCCTGTGACGTGTAATTTGTATTGAGTCTAATTCAATTCAATACAACCAGACTACGTTACGTATCCATCAAGCATACAATCGATTCCTGGGATAAATGCAAGGGACCCGAGGGACTGGTATATAATGAATGATATCAGTCTAGCAATCGCAACTTAAATGGTTGTGCCTTCTGCAGTCATGGCCGACGTCTCAATAAAGTAGAAAAGTGCCTCTGACAGATAACCGCTGAAACAGCCGAGCTTGTCATGAACTATTCAAGTTTGGGACATCATGAGAGAGGGTATATTACACTAGTCCTCCAAACAGCACTATTGGGGTGGTGCTTAATGAGGCGGAGGTTGCCATAACGCTGCTTGGTTCGTTTTTTTACTTTTCGGACACATCGGTGATTGCGACAGGTAGATCCCCAATTGCCGCGCGGGAGGAGATACGTCAATTTATGATGATGGGCCAATCAGCAACGGTAAGTTGTTATTGTACACGATCCCCCAGGCAGCTGCAGATGTTGACGCACCGAACAAGGAAAAAGAAAAGGAAAACCTATTCAATTAGATATTATATCTTGCATACTGACCAATGAAAGCAGAGTCGAATTGAGCGAACATTTGAAACCGCCGAACCCACGGTATGACCCTTAACGCCTGAAATCTATATCCTACAACATATTCCTAACGAGGCAGGAAAAGATTGCCTTTATAAGTGAGCAATCCGAAATCCTCACGTATGGCATTCTCTCTTTTCATCGAGCCGCAAGCAATATTTTGTTCTGAAAAGGTTTTGAGTGATTTAGAAGAATCCGCAAGTCCACACCGCCGGAAGGTTTGGCCACTTAGTCTGCCATTCAGCCAGCACATCTGGAACTCTAGCATCAACAGTTTCCCTAGACCACCCCCTCCCTTCAGTATCAGCTTTCTCCCTCTCTTCCTTCGCTGCCGCCGTCAGCATGTCAGCTAGATCCAAGATGCCCTTGCCCCCCACAATTGCTTCCTCATGGTTATCCTTGATATCCACGTTGATAACATGAACAGGCCTATTGAGCGGACTTGCTCTATTGTGTAGGTCGTCGACAACCGCATCCCAACATCGTTCCTCGCACGTAATGACGACGTCCACCACACCGCCCTCAACGCCAGTTTCCTCCTCCGATAGGATTTCACCTATGGCACCAGTGCCTCCAAGACGGGGCTGGCCCACTTTCCAGTCTTGCCATCGCTCAGGACGCGCCTTGATCCGACGATTGCGGTCCAGCATGTTCAATAGTCCATTGAGGGTATACAGCCGAACATCCTTGCTCTTGAGTTCATTGTAGATTTCATCGTAGGTTGTGGCATTGAAAGCGTATATGTTAGGCTTATCGATAGCAGGTCCTGGCAGTCGGACAGCAGAACCGGTACCGAATGAAATGACCGGGTATTTGCGAAGAGACAAAACTAGATGGGCTTCCATGGAACTATGATGGGTTAGAATGTCCATGATGTCAAAGGCGAGAGACATAGTATAAAGGGATGGTTGAGTCAGGACAAAGTGTAGGGGGCATATATTATGCGAATTATAGTATATTATCAGGGGCAACATCCCACCCATAGATGCATATCTACCCACGAAACCACAGCAAAGTTTTGTGCAATTCTCGACAACTCCAATGTCGGTTTCACAGCATAACAAATAGTAGAAGAAATGCTATACGTGGGCAAAGCATACTACAGGCCATTGCAAACAGATTCATATCGACAATACATAGGTGAACATACCGATTTTGATTACTGGCACAAACAGTGCAAAATTTTAAGGGAAATTCCTTTGGTTCTGTGCCTGTGCGAGTGGTTTTATTCTCTCTGTCGTCATTCCTGCTATCCTCACCCCCATGCTCACCACCATTCTCTGCCTGTGGAGTGAATGATTCCTTAGGGGGTGCAGGTGCAAGTGTTGGAAGCGCAGATGCCGGGGTAATCATTGGGTCTCGTAATCTTTCTGCCTTCTCTGACTTTTATGCTGATTGGTCTCCTGATATATATAGGCGATATCTTAAAATGCTTCTGGGAGTCTGGAATGTCAGAGATGGCACAAGTATGACGAAATGAGACAGATTCAGCTAGGAAGTACATGAAGGGGTGCTCGACGGGTATCAGATATTGTTGCGTAATTATAAGGTTGGGTCCTCAGAGAGCCTGAAGGCTCTAGGACAGCTCCAATATAAGTGATCATCATACAGGGACAATAGCAGGGCGTAAAAAGGTATGAAGGGTCGAGCACTACTCACATATCAGTGGTCCTGGCGTAGTTGATGGGCGTGAAAAGTGAGCTGGGGCCGCGATGGTCCTAGTTGTAGCGTTGTATCAAAAAGTCATACCGATATGCCAAGCCCGCGGCTCTAATAACCCTAAAGTAAGCGCTTACAGACAACTGCTGGCTTGGCATATGCCAGCCACAGCTCACAAGCCAGGCTATAAACGCTCTAGCCCTGCATATTTAGTGCACTCATCGTACCTCAAGTGAATACCCGGATCGCCAAGACCGCGCCCTTTCGTAAAAGGGACTACCAAGGTATCGTTTCAGGTCTATTTATGGAAACCACGAGAGTCAAAGAAAACGAGGCAACCCCACGATAACTGGACGAGGTTTGTTGGAGCCAGTGGCGCACTCAGAGGTAATTTGCGGAGTCGTATAGCAGCAGCAGAATTTGCTGAGGGGTAATTAAGTCATGGAGAAAGGCTGAGGGGGGTGCGAAAGGGGACTCTGAGCTTGAAGCGCAGGCTCTTCAGGCTGGTAAGCTGAATGTGCTTAATGCACCACTTAGCACCTGCTAGTGTGTGCTAAGTATAGTGAGCGAGGGGCACGAAAACAGAGAGAGGCCCACGGTGGCCGTGGCTGTATGAATTGGCACAAGGCGGGTTGGTTAAACGCGGGCCTCACAGCTGGTGCCTTCTGTGCGAGCTTGGGACTTGAAACGGTGGGAACAAGACCAAGGGGAAGGGAGGAATGGGTTCGGATATGTACCAGCGCCTGTTGAGAGGATTTTGAATTTGCCTTTGCCAGTGGTTTTTCGGGCTGTTTGACTGCGCCGGCGTCCATATTACTTTCTTGATCTGCTCAAATCCCTCTGCATGTACCTACTACTTGACTTGCTCGCCCTGCCCTCGCCCTGCCCTTACAGTCAAATCAATATCAAAGAATTCGAGTCTACCCGACACTACCCATACACCGTTCCTCGCTCCCCTCGTCCTATCTGCTGTATTGACCAAAGCCTCCAAGAAAGCCTTATACCACGCGTAGCGTAAGTCCCGAGACCATGAATGAAACCTTTACTCCCCCACTCCAGCCCCACTCATATCGCCCCTCCACCCCACCTCTCGTATCTCCTCCCGTCAGCCCCTCGGGGTAGAGAGATGCGTTTGTATTATTGCTGACATTGACTGCTGGTCAGGTATCGATCGACCCTGTCACGGAGCTACTGAGGCAGGTACAGTGGTTAGCAAGCACACCTTCTCGGACCCCACCTAGACATCCATTGTTAGCCAGGCACATCTGGCGAATCCTTTTCCCTCCTTTGTCGCATCCCTTCGACTTGCCCCTCTCACCTTGGGTTTCCTGGGCACCACAGGAGATACCCCTGCCTGGCTGCAACCTGACCACTGAACGATCCTAGAGCACTATCCTTACTCGCGGCGCCCCTGTGGTCAGTTCAAGTACTATTCATCATCGCAGCTACTTACTGGTACCTGGCAGTATTGAGCGTTGCAGCTAAGGTCATTCATCAGCCCAGTTGGCAAAGGGCGTCCTGGCGACATTGGTGGGAGAGCAAGACTAGCAAGACTAGCGAGAGGTCAGACAATTCTATTTGCTCGGCTCGAGAACGACTGGACTTTCATTCGTCAATTCTCCCTATAATTTTGGTCTTCTGCAAATTTGAGGGCGGCATCTGGTGGTTTGGATCGCAATAGCAATTGTGCGTAAATATGGCTACTACTGCATTCACTCCATCGGCAGCCTCGTCAGTGCCATCCCCACAACTCGATTCTCTTCAACCTGTTGCAGCTTCTCCACAAATAAGCCGGACATCTGCCCCGATGCAGCATAGTGCCTCACCTCCCTCGAATGCAGCGTCTTTTTCATCTAATCTTCTTTCGACGACCTCACCCTCACCTTCGCACCTCCGTCAAAGGCCAACATACTCCCCTAATCCCTCCTCAAGACTATCCACTGCTTCTCTCTCATTTACTCTTTCGCATAGGGATTCATTTGTGCCACAGTATCCTTCATCTCTCTCATATACCTCTGTGAGGGATTTTGCCTATCCCAGCCTACATCCGCTGCATTATGGTCCTCAACCGGCGGCCGATACACCAGCATCGTCTCATCGCGGTAGCCAATACCTTGACGCTGGTGTTAATGGAAGTGGGTGGTTCAGTGGCAATACCTTTGGATATGGTGGCTCCTCGAGTCAGTATAGACGACTCAGTGACCCAGCCTATCCTTCGTTTGGCACAGAGGAGAGAAGTGGAGGATGGAGTGGGAACTGGGCTTCAGGGTCGAGGAAGGGAAGCACCGAATATAGTGGAAAGGCAGATCAACTCCCGCCCCTGCAGTTTGAAGATGGCCCTCCGTGGTCAGAGGACCCTGATTTACATAGCCCAGTGGTCATAAGTTCAAAGCACAGGAAACATAAATCTTCAGCTGCGCACATGCAAAGCTCTCAAGGTTATTCTCGAAGGCCCAGTAAGAACGCAGTTGTTGGGGACTTCAATGAGGGGTGGAGGGATGAGACTTCTACAGAAGGTCATGGGTCTCGGAATAATAACCTTAATGATATTAGTGGTGGAGAGCCTGGTGGAGAATTTCACAACCAACCAGGAGGTCGGGGATATTACACCAGTGAGCAAGATCCTGGGGACTTTGGGGTTGGCCCATACTCTCATGGGAATGGCAATCAAGAGTACTTCTCAGAAGAGGAGGGTGGTGTATATTCGGACGATGGCGAGGACGATGACTTTGGAGACCCCAGTAGACTGTCGAATCAGTACTTTATCACGATCGCCTCGCCAGCTGAGGAGATGCATGGAAAGGCAGTTGCTCTATTTGATTTCCAAAAGGAAAATGAAAACGAGTTAGGGTTGGTAGAAGGCCAAGTTATCTGGGTTAGCTATCGCCATGGAATGGGGTGGCTTGTTGCAGAAGATCCAAAGACCAGGGAGTCGGGGCTCGTGCCAGAAGAATACGTGCGCTTGTTGCGGGATATCCAGCAGCCTTTATTCGTGGAGGGCTCTGGTGCTGAAGAGGATGATGAGGATGGTTCTGAACTGAACGTGACTACCCCTAGCTCTCCCCCTACGTCAGGATACTCTAACGGGATGAAACCTGTTGTATCCACGTTCTCCACTTCATCCCAAGACGTTCATCCTTACTCAGGCCCTTTGCACCAACCAGGGGAGCAAGCCCCACCAAGGGCCCTCAGCAGAAGCGGACATGGGGGGTTGAACAGCCAAACACAGACGCCAACGGTTGGAGGGTGGGAAGATAGGATTGAGGCATTGGAGAGGGCCCGGGAGCAGGCCTTAATGGAAGAGAATCACAGTGGTTATAAACCGAGAACTGGTAGTACGGTTAGTAGTACTGGTGACGAGACTCCTCGAGTCGGTCATGGTGGGGGTTGGAACGGACTGCGGCGGGACAGTGGTGAAATTGAAGAGGGGGAGACTGGCCACAGGAGAAAGAACTCACGACTAGGCTTTGTGGAAGAGGGTGAGGAGGGCCAGGGAACAAACACTGAACAGAACGCGACTACATCCAGCAAAGGGATGGGGAGGGCACGTGAAGCAGCACCGGAGAGACTTCCATCCACCGCCTTATCTCCCTCAGATTTACCACATGACAAGTCACCATCCCTCACCACAAATGTACCAACTTCGGCTAATCAACCTGATTACACCGGCCTAGGAATCGACTCTCAGGAGGGCAAAACCGCTAATACTGCATCGCGGTGACCCTTTTTAAAGGAAGGATCAAAAGGATTGAGACTGGGAATCTTACCGAAAAGGCGCGGCGATTAGCCATTCTTGCTGGTTGTTTGGTGTTTTGTTTTTAGGGTAATTGGCCCTGTGGAAATGAACCCAAGGAGCATTGCTGTTGTTCGGTGAGAACAGAGTGCTTTGCAGGCTATATATACGCATTTATGTGCGATGTACGGGTTACTTTAATGTTTGACGATGATGGGTCCAGATAGAAGAACTGCTCTTCCGTAGAGAGCCCTCCCAAAAGGGATAAGTATGATTACTTTGTGTTGTTCACACGGCTCTCAACTTCCTGCTCGAATATTTTTGCTTCTTTGATAAATTGATTTTCATTGCCCTCTGTCAATTAGTTCTCTTTATTCATTTTCTTTGTATGCTTTTTCATCCCGAGTCTTTCACTCGTTAGCTCGGGCAGGGAAGGGGTTTAAGTTACCCTCTATACCCTTAACATATCATATTCTCTCCCATCTTGTTGACGAAGATTTGCACGCAAGATAACAATCACATCACGACATATCCTCAATGACTGTAAATTTATTGCACGAATGATAAGAACGCTGGTTTTTTTTTGATTTGGGACAAAGTGAATTGCCATCAGTAGTATATTTGGCATATGTTACCCTGAAGTCTAAGCTGCCCATGTGAGATCTCGTCTGGATATGGCATTCACAGGTACTATATACCTGCAGTATACTCACTCTAAAGCACTGGCTCAAGTTATGCCCCGTTGTGGCAGGCTTATCAGTCTTCTCGAACCTATCATATGTGTGAAATGTGCGTTGTTAATCCTGCTGAAATACACCATCGTGATGTAATCAGAATTGTAAGATTCAGTTAATATCGCTTGCTTTCTCAAGACCATTATTTTGGTAGCCTTTATTAGTTCCGCGCTGTCTGTGAGCGGAGAGAGGCGCCAACCGGAACTGCTCTCTGGAGGTGGGTGAGGGCTCGCCAGACATGGGCTCAAGCTCTCATGCGATGATAATCAATTTGAGTACCGTAATCAGATGGGCGTCTCCAACCATGTGCAGGATTACCCTGATATGTCATGTGTAGGGAGCCAAGACAACAACATAGCGGAATCAATTCATTTGTGAATATAAAGGACCTTAGAACACCCAAGTGTTAACTGCATCAGAATCAGGAGATCCTCAAAGTTACTAGATAATCCATATATAGCATATATAAGACCCGTATCTGTGCTCCACCCCACCATCTTACAAAGTGCAGCTCTTCAGCAGGCCTCATCTCCTCCACTTTTCCTTACCCACCTCCTCCGAGGACGAAGGAGCAGGAGAAGAGCAGGGAGTAATTACTCTACCCCCCTCGAGAATGACAACATACTATCATGTAGGAAGTAGATGTTTGTAGGAGATGCCATGCTTTACAATTCCGCTGCTCCACGATAAAGAGGGAATAGTAAGCCGAGTATATCCTCCCAAAAGGGGGTGGTTAATGATGCATGGCAGTCGTGCCAGCCAGGCTGATGACACTCAATCATGTCTTAAGGCAGTCCTGCCTTGACACCGGCTTTGGTTGCGAAGGGTGGCCAGAAAATCCAAACACAGCAGATACAGAGAAAGCCGGTCAGACCACATGCCTTCAAAGAGGGATAATACAGTCTGACAGGATCGGGACACCATTGAAAGTTTTTGCTCATTTGTTTTTGATTCGGCCGAACCAGCATATGGCAACATGAGAAACAAGATATGGGAGGGCTGTAAGAAAATTGGATGGAGACGTAGTATTTTGGAACCCTTGACAAAAAAATGTGAAAACCGTAGAAACAAATGCTGGAGAAAGGCCCAACACCACACAACATAGCCCACCTACCGTGTCATCTCGCCCAGTAGGACAACACAGCGTTAATACATCCATAGCGGAATTCGTAATATTGGCTGAGATGAAGCTTCTGGATAGGTCGATATTTCCCTTCTTCTCCACCAGACACCCAAGTCCCCTAATCTCCCTCCCTCCTACCCTGAGCAACACTAAGAGACAAGTAGAAGCATCTCTTAGTATTGCCTTGAGGCGCTCCAGACGCTCTTTAATAGACCGTCACGCTGAGCAAGTCGGTTGAGGGAGTCATCAGCCTCACCCTGGGATCGTACAAAGCCAGAAAGAGCGTATGTGATGGTCTCGCCTGTGTATCGGCCGTTCTCGTCGACCTTACCAACGGATATCTGGATGGAGGCGTGGTCCTTGGCCTATATCGGGGAGGGAAACTAGTTAGGTTGACAGCTACCAAGGGAAATGGGGCTCAAGTCGGACCTTGATGATGCGGTTGGTGGCAGAGCACTTCCGTGGGACGTAGCTGCATTGACGTCAGAAAAAAACCTTCGAAAATCGGACTTTGACACCCAGTTCAAGACTTGGAGGTCGTTACTGACAGGTCGACGAGTTCTCCCTTTTCGTTTTCCATTTCGAAGTTTTGTCTTTTGACTATCCAGCTCACTCCTATTAGCCAGATTCCACCTCACCTGCTCCCATCGTCATTTCTCCACAAATTCCAATTCGCTGCTGCGGATCGTACTCACAAGAACTTGGCTGATGGGCTATTAGGGGTGCTTGTGCAGGGCGCTGAGTCGTGATATTGAGAGTTTACTTGCCGGCACTAAGGACATAATGCTCGGACCTAATCTAGGGTATAGCCCTGTGGGTAAATTCGCACAGATGTGAGTGACTGCATGTTAGACACATCGAAGTCACATGGCTGACAAGTCAGCATTCTTATCAGATTCTCCATCTCGCCATGACACCAAGGCGCTGCCCATGAAGCTTTGAAAAAAGTCTTTAACGAGCAAGACCAGATTCAGGCTTTACCCCGTTTCAGGCACCAAATCCCCAAAACACTAGTGCCCAGGAACTTTGATTGCATCTGATTCGCCTCACCAACTATTGGAGATGACTGAGCATCCGCGATGCGCTTATTTCGAAAATCGCCTGAAACTGTGAGAACGAAGTGATGGTGTGGTATCTACTTAATCCTAGTTGCGGTGATGCCCCCCTATACATGGCCGTCATATAAACTCCACACATAACTGGACAAATCATAACAAGTAAATCAGCTTCCGTCTTTTCCTTCATTTTCTTTGCCCCTCCTTCTTACCCTCACCCATTTCTCTTTCTATTTATCTTTCAGTCATTCCTAAATTTCGTTGAGGAGAACTAGCATGTAGCTATTAGAAAATACAAATAAACCTAGTTATTGCGGCAGGAATAAACAGCATCTAATCTCCCAGTTGGAAATCCCGTCGATGCAAAAAATTAATGGAATGTGCTAATAATACATGTGAATATGGATACCTGGTACAAAACCTGGGGCTAAAACCTTTTCCTGTCTCCCCCATGCTGTGTTTCTCTTGAAGCATTTACAATGGATCTGGCCTCTGCCCATGCTTTCACTGCGGAGGGCGAAACCTGATCATTTCTACCTACACCCCTAAGCCCGACCGTGTTCAACCAAGCCGTTAGATCCTCGAGAATTATAGGTTCGTAAGTGAGAATTTTGTAGTGCCATGATTTCGCGATATCGTTTGTGGAGTAATATTCCGATGTGATGGCTTCGGAGATATGGCTGTATATAGCTTTATGATGGCTGGATGGGGGGGCATCAGGCCCCGCAGATGCTGGCGAGGACATTGGTGATTTTGTCTGCCTTTTCGCACTCGACTTTGCAGAAGATTTCCCCTTTTTTTCCTGTTTCCTTTTCTTTTTCTTTTTCTTCTTCCCTGACTGTGGGCTGCCTGCCGTGTGTTTTGTAGATTTTCCTTTTAGTTTCTTGCCCTTGCTAGGTACAATATCTGGTGCCCGAACATCAATTCCGACGGCAAGAGGTATTGAATTTGAGACCGCCACGGAAAGATCTTTCTTCCGTTTCTTTATAGGGGGGGTAGCGCTTTGCTTCACAGACATTTCAATCTCGGACATTGCTTGCCTCGACTTTCTCCCGTGGCCGAGGTCTTGTGAAATCGGAGTGGGGGATTTCTCCATACTGTTTCCCCGCATCTTCCGTTCCACCAATAGCGACAATTCCAATTCTTCATTGTAAACCTTTGACTTCGACAAGTCCACAAAGTCGATGTCTATAAGCCCATGGCCCCTGGAAGCGGCTTCCCATAAACCCTTACGCTTCAATGAATTTTTGGCTTTGGCTACCTCCTTAGCATCAAACTCTCTGCACAAAAATTCCTCCAGCGTCTCAGCTCCCTCGCACATCGTATTGCCGTAGATTCGAGCGCTCCTAGCTTTTGCAAGTTGGGAGTCGGATGAAATCTTATGCTTGAAAGAGTTGGATGGTTTTTGTGGGCCCGATGCTTCAGTACTTGGGAATGTATCAACTTTGCCGTTCGTCAATTGTGAGAAAGTTCCAAATATGACCTGTTGCTCATTCATTCTTCTTATGGCCGACTGTGGAGAAAGTAGTTCGATGGGTTCGTCAACCTCATTTTTCGAAGCCTTCCTGCCTCTCCTACGGTCCGTGAGAAAATCAACCACTGAAGGCGGCCGTGGTTTGTCTTCCTCCCTTGTACGGTATTGAGCAGTTGCCAGATCGGTAATTGTCTTGGCTTTTTTCCTGGCTCTCTTTCCAGAAATTTTGGTAGGTTCTGTGAGGGAGGATATCGACCGAGTTAAATGTGGCTTTTCCAGCATCTCGAAGTGAGGATGGTAAGCTTCAGTAAAACCAATGTAGAGTCGGCACGAAACATACCTGAATACACCTTCTTGTTGTCGAGCCCAGTGATCCAGCAGTGGCAAAAATGGCTCCTATACTCGGGGCAGAGGTACTGCCAGAATCAAATTTGAAAGGCCCTATCTTGTCTCTAAAGCTCCGCTTCGATGATATGCTTCTACCACTTGTTCCTGTAGTAAAGTATTCGAGCTCGGCTTCTTCAAGATCCGTTTCATATCCGTTCCTCCGAGCCATGGGGGAGGATATTATTTCCACCACCGGTACGGTGTCCTCGACAGGGGTCCAATCTCGCCTTCTTGCCGGTACAGGGAGCATAGGTACCCCGTCCACTTCCGCTTCGATATCCTTACTTCGCTCCTGCACCGGCTTCGTTACATCTGCGTGCGAAGAGCCCGTTTTATTGCGAGTCCTAACCTCAGGAGAGTTCACTGGCTCCATAGGTGACAGACCTTTCGAGCTTTTGTTGGCATTAGAAGTCTTGCTCTTCTTCGAGAAATGGGAAGACGCCGTCGCTGCTCTCTTCACCGCCTCTTGAGACCTGGCTACAGTCTTCCTTGGTGCCCTTGCCCTTTTCTTCGAAACAACAACAGATTTTGCTTGAGTGGTGATCCCTTCGGATACAGTGGCTGCGTGCTTTTCTGTATGCTGGTTGTCACCGACCCCAAAAAGTAGATCTCCCCTCTGTTCCTCTGTTTCTAGCAACTCCATTGCAGTTTTGAAACTCCTTCCAACCTTTCTTGGACCACTTTCCCATGCCTTGGGCTGTAGCAGACCCCTCAACAGTGCTCCTGGTGATGGGAGTGGCGAAGATGAAGGCACCTCCCAGATGCCCTTGGGGTACTTTGTCGGAGTGCATAGGCCGTGTCTCGCAATCTTCTTGGTTGTCTCATTGTTCCTGGAGGCATCCTGAGATGTAGGTGGCGAGCTTGATAGAACTATGGCCATGGATGACTCCACTCTGGATAGTCCTGTTCTCGATATCACGAGAGCAACCTCACGGTACTGTCTTTGCCAGATTCTGGGATAAATTTGTGATACCAGTGTCAGCCTGCTGACCGAGATGCAGGCAACGGGATTGCGGCGTTGCACAAAACTTGCAGTAGCCCTACCAGTACTGTAAGTATACAAAAGCATCGTTCAGATGCCTCTACGAGGGGCTGTGCAACCAGACTAGTTCCGATGTTGAACGCGTCCTCGGCACTAATTCACAATGTATATAGCCTCCACCGTGACATCTACCGTATTGTAATAGCAAGAGTGCAAACCACCTTGGGCATTGATATAGGTACACACATATACAAGACTACTTATACACCTAGTGCCAACCAGACTAATATACACCCAATACTGTCATTATATATATCTCACATCTACCTTCTATAGAGGATTAATTTTTTTCACAAGGGAAGATAGGACGTACCTTGAGCCTTTATAGGACCTTATGGCGACAACTGCTTCTATGTCAGAATTCCGTACTGGATTGTGCTCGCTCCCAAATGGCATGATTCCATATTTACTGCCAACCTCGAGTTCTGAGCCCCAGAGCTGATAATTTTGATATACAGAGCTTTTGCTTCAGATTTTCGCATATCTTCCTCCCGACTCTCTCGCCAACATAGCTAGAACATGCTCCCTCTTCTCAGAACTCTCCCTAGATGACACTCTATGGCATCGTTTTGTGTCACATCTCCGAATATCCTCACCCGCTCCATATCAGTCGTTTCGAGAACTTTACGTATCCCTTCGTCCGCATCTTTACCTAGCTCCCCATCTCTGGTTCTCCACTCGGCGCATAGGGGGGTCACTCTATGTTTTCCGCTATAATCCCCTAACAGGGAACATTGAGGGTGTGCCTTTAGTGGGTGTACGTGGGTGGAATGGTCCTGGGAGAGGGACAGGAGGAGGAGGAGACTACATTTGGGATGATGACCAAAGTATCAGCATTGCTACATTCAAGCGGCCGAAAGTAAGATGCTTTGGGAACGATCCAAAGGTGAAGATTGTATGTGGGCCAGGTACATATTATGACAGGAAAACAGGAGTAATGGTGGACCGGGCGACGGGAGATCCTTGGAAGTCTGGGGAGGAGGGTGTTGTCAGTCTGGGTAGGGTAAAGCTAGTTTCCGAAGATCCGCAAGCCGAAGGCACAGCGAGG
>Ga0307514_10001776_pt1 | contig 24423 bp, 20 predicted proteins | sample 16_EM_MG_FD_203088 | JGI IMG/M metagenome (GOLD analysis project Ga0307514, IMG submission 203088) | Populus trichocarpa ectomycorrhiza microbial communities from riparian zone in the Pacific Northwest, United States - 16_EM | ecosystem: Host-associated > Plants > Roots > Unclassified | place... | reverse complement strand
GGGGTGCTGTCCGGAGCATCATGGTGGAGGATCTGACGAGTCAACTTTCTATAATTGCAACGGGAACCACCACCAAGGAAATAGGTTCCTATGCTCAAATAGTCATGCCATGTGTGGTGCTCACACAATGAGGTATGCCGATCAATTCCGTGTTGACGAGGTACGGTTTAGCTAACCTTAAACAGTTCTCAGAAGACCCCCACTTTTCCAGGCAGGAATGGATGTTATCCAGGTGCTGGTATTGCGTCCCAGAAGTTGATGGACATGCAAAGTTATGTGCATTCAAACTATCGCAATGACATGTCGTGCTGCAACCACGTGGATGGCCAGTATAACCTTGGGTTTGATATGACTAGCCACCGTCACTATCGTGATGCAAGGCACAAACATTGCAGCCCTCGAAGGCTGGATGTCTGTGGCCTTTTCTGTCGCGAATTGCATGGCGAGGTTTGTCAACCCCACGCTTTCCATGTGAATTACTGCTAACTAATCAGCATATTTTTCCTAATGATGAACCCCCACCAAGCCATATGATGGGCAAAGGAAAATATAACCCCTTATACAAGACGGAAATGTGCCGTAATTGGAGCGAGATGGGACACTGCCGGTATGGTCGCACTTGTCAGTTCGCTCACGGCCGTACCGAATTGCGTCAGGTTCCGCGCCACAACCAATGGAAGACTAAGACCTGCGGAGCTTGGTTGAACGGTACGTGTAGCTACGGTCATAGGTGTTGCTATGCTCGTGAGTGGCCTGTAGTCACTTTCCGCAAACTAGACTTGAATTCATTAGGGAGCTAATTCTGAGAACTAGACAACAACGCCCCCAAATCGGTTGATATGGAGCCCCAAGCATACGGGACGAGTCGCTTCGCTGGTTTTTTTGAGGGCGGGTATGTTGAAGGATCAATCTCTCCACTTGTGATCCATACTAAACAGATGTGCAGCTTTAATACCAACGAATGAGGGGTAACGATTTGCCGTCGGCTGTTATCATTCCTTTTGGGAAATTATGGTCGGATCCTATTCGCTTGGGTGTTGTAATAAGGCATAGCACCTTATTATTTTACCTTTCTTTTTTCCGATTACCTATTTAGTTTTTTTCCCTTCCTTCGTTAAAGGATGATATTTACTCCACCGACCAACGGCATTGCTTATTACGTCGTTCTTTCTTTTGGTTGGGTCAATGAAACTTATCCTTTTGTTTTCATGCTGGGCATTGGATGGACTTCATGCAGGGTCCTTAACATCTTCCCTGAGATGGTTGTCATCTTTTCCTATCTGCCATTCCCGATATGTCACACATGGGTACATCTGTTTCATCTTTTCTTTCTATTTAGTGTTTCCTGGCTATTTTCCTACCTGGTTCATAAGAACCACCCTCTACATATGGCCAGATGAAAGCCAAAAAACGGAGGGAGTGATTATCACATTCGCAAAATATTAGGGCGGAAACATGGGTAACTTTTTGTATGTTGCAATTAAGGTAGCTGATATCTTGCAGATGGAATTTGCACGATAATTATGGGAAATAACGATTGGGTTTAACATTTGACTCCATATTGGTAGCCTGGCCATGCTCCCATTCACTGCGGGCGTGGGTCCCACGTCGTTGACGTATTTGTGCATACTTATGCTCTGCTGACCATCAGGGTTTCTGGTGAGTTTTGTGGTTGCCGGCACCTCTAGAGCGATATGTAACCATGGCTCGTAGAAGAGCTCAAAGGAAAACGGGGGAGTGAAACCTGATAGATAAAAGCAAAGCGAGGTTGCCTCACTGTAGTCTGGTCTGTAGCCTCACTGTGCGTTGGTGCATGTGCAAACAAAAGAGCTCCATCATCCAACCCCCATTTTTGGTGTACCCGACTAGGCCCGGCAAAAGTAGCGATAAATGCCGACCATGTTATTATACGGTAGGGTAGACCTCCTCTTCGAGGGGTCGTGCAACCAGCCTAACCTCTAGCTATCCTCCAGCTTTTGCTTTCGTTCTTATGCAGGGATTCCATCGGTCAACTTGGGGATTTTCCATTGGGCAGGGCAGTAGGTTCATAACGTCCGGGCAAGGGATATCGTTTCTCCGACTGCCAGTCAAAGGCATGAGGGGCTCTCAACCTAGCCCTCAACCCCCAGCCAGAGTGCACTAGCATGTACTCTACTGCTTGTTTGCTAGTGCCAGCTAGTGACCAGTACAGTCTTCTTCCTCGCACATATCGGCCTCATCCCGCGCTGCGGCGGCGTTGACTATCGAAGCGCAAGTATCCCACTTCCTTGTGGGAGAGGTAGTAGGTCCACCTCTTTGTGTGGCTACCGGGTATAGGGTTGCTGGCCACACGATCGAGCAGCAGCATAGCAGCTGGCAGTTCATCAATGTGCAAGCTACATTAACACATAGCATAGCATGGCACATCTTAGGTAGCCAGGCAGAGTAGAAGCACAGCAGCACGTCCATGACCACGCGTTGGCACAGCCCGGGACAGGGCAGACTGACTTCACTTCATCAAGTTGGAAAGCACATACATGCTACCATTTACGCTCGGGATTTTACCCCACCTCATTCGTCAAGGGCACATCCAGCAGTTCGATCTCAGTGCTCAATTCCTCGTACCCCACTACTACTACTTAGTTCTACTTAGTTCTACTTAGTTCTACCTATTTCTCCCCTCTCTTTGTCATACTCTCTATCGTTTTCTTTTTCAAAGTTATCCATCCTCTTAAGCAACCCGCGAAAATAGCAGCAGGCCCTACCAGTATTCTTCGAGCTGTGTAAACTCAACTTTGTACTATGTCTTACTGCGACAGCTGCACTGACCCGTTGGTTTTCACTGCTGGGGACACTGGTATCGTGAACGGGGAAGGGTCTTCACGAGGTGGTGTGAGGGTTGTGGATGACATTGAGCTTATCTGCGGACATCATTTCCACTGGTAAGGAAACTCATGATCAATATGCTGGTTTTGGTTGAGTTCCTCGCTGGAGTTTTTTCGGCACTTCATGAATTGCGAGCCGAAAAACCGAGAAACCATAGGGCGGATTATGCTATCACCTGGGCTTTGGGACATGAATACCTTTTGGGGCAGCAACATAAGCATCAGCATGAACAGGGAGGCAGCAAAGCAGTTAAAAGCAACATGCAAAATCACTGAGGTCATCATCCCAGCACATCTATGTGCAGGACTTTCTTCGACCTGTTGTGTTTCATTTTTGTACGCCTTTTCATCCGATTGGATCTTGCATCTACATTGCATGAGGAATCTTGATCTGCATACTCCACTCTTATTATGGATCTAGATCTGCTTGTTGTTTTCTTTTTGGAGGCTTTCACATCTCGAATGCAAAAGTCTTTCTTCAGCTATTTCGCACCATTCAGGTTGTTGCATAAGGTACATACTAACATCGGCTATCCGCAGGTCCTGTTTCTCCGATGCATACTCAGCAGGCCGAAAAACTACCTGCCCCAGATGTGACAGAAACATAATTGATCCTTCAGCAAACTCACTCCTGGTAACCCTGCGAACCGTGCTTGGAGAACAAAACCGTTTTGATTTGGGAAGAAGGCTCGAAGAGGAGGAGAACAACAGCTCGAATCCAGAGTCAAAGAGAGTACGTGCTTTCTTGGAAACTTGCGCTGCTGGTAAATCTTACCTCTCCCTTCCGCCTCTCGCTTCCGCCTCCCATCTGTCTATACGCATAGCTGACCGAGTATGGATCCAGGTGATGAGACTACCATTCTCAGTCTGCTAGAGAGCGACCCATCACTACTTGCTTCTCAGGATTTCGAAACAGCACAGACATGTCTCCACTGGGCCGTACGACATGGCCGCTACGATGCAGCCATCCTCCTATTAGCAAAGGGCGCCGATCGTAATGCAAAGGACAACAACGGAAAGACATTCATTGACCTCGCACGGCAATTAGGGGCTCCAGAAGATACGCTGTCCAAGCTAGGTAGCAGCTAGGATATAGTAAACGACAGTTACACCCTACCACTACTCCGCTCATTGGTGGTTTGGGTCGCTTCTACGGCAGCGAGGCCTTTGTGTCTGACACAGCTTTTGAGGTCAATATTTTATGATATCAAGTATGTGGATGGAGTTGATTGGCAGAATTGGTTTGTATGAGTTCTGTACTACTATAGTTTCGGGTTTTAAAATACCGTTGTCAGGCTATATCTTTCCCTTGTCTCTCGGGCCTAAAAGGTTCCTGCTTTTGTCAATGAGTACGTGAGCATTAGTATTGATTTCTTCCCTAGATCATATCTGATATATTTTTTTGTTATGTAGCTGCTGAATCGGTCCCGGACCAGCGCTCAGTGACATCATCAAGGTTTCATCAGGAAGTGAGGTGCTTTTTTTCCCCTTTTGCTCATCGGGGGTTTCATTGGATTCCGGGGTATTGTACGAGACGTGGGGCCTTTTTGTAGGCTTCTGCACTATGATTGGCCAGGGCCGCCTGTTGGTAAGATATATACAGTATTGTACTTTCTGAACGACATTGCATAATATTCACGCACACTACAGCTACATATACTCTTATAAGATTTTACAATACTTGCACAGGACTCTCACAGCCAAGCAACTCCTGCCCTGGTCACTCGTACTAACAAAGTATCTCCACCTGCATTTCAGACGACATTGTGAACTGCGAGATGCGTTCATTGTGCAGCTTTCTTGAACCCTGAACCCTGCCATGTGACAGGTACCATTCTGAGACTCAAAAATGTGACTTCCATCTAAACGTTACACATATATATATATATTTCGGATGTTCAGAGGCCATATCTAAACCTAAAATCCAGGAGCACCACTCCATACTCACCCCGCATTCCATTGGGCAATTGGCCACCGGGAATTAATATATATATACCAGGGGTAACCCACTATTGCAAGTACTTAACGACATGTGCAGCTAGATCTATCAAGTAGAGTGTACTCTACTCTATCCTGGTGCAGCAAGTTGACACGGCAGTCGAGATCGTAACGTAACCAGACTATCGAGATCGGAAGACGTACTCTACAGCAGCAGCGCCGGGCGTCATAGTATAATTGCTAATTATAGTGGAAGACCCTATATACTTGGGTACTCTACGCATCATACGATGTCATTATACCTGCAATGCGGCTAAAGCCCTAAAATCGGGTGGAGAGGTAGAGTACGGTACGGAGGGTAGGATTTGGGTGTTTTTCTTTTTGATGTTACGATGACTCGGTGATGGGGCTAAGTACACATGAGCCTTGACGGCAACCTTAGTTTATTTCAACTAGGTGATGCCTGCAGTTCCCCCTTCAACCCCCTGTATCCTATCCTCAACTACCAAGAATCGAAACGTCGCATTGGCCAGCGCAGCTGCAGGTTCGGGTTTTGCCTTGCCAATTGAACACCCCCCCCGCTCTTGGCGGGGCTTGATCTTTTCGATAAAGGTTCCACAGTTAAGACCATCGTTGTGGTTGTTTTATGACATGATCACATACTTGCTAGATGGTACAGGGTTATCCAGCAAAATGCGCTGATCTCACATTAAAATCCGATGTACCAGGTACCAAAAGCCTGCTTGCGTTAATTTCGATATTTTGATGCTTTGCGCAGCAACAACTGGTTAACGTTCATGCCTACAGGCAGATCCGGAGGAAGCTGGAATATGCCCCCCAGGACCTCGAGCTCCTCCAAACCATCAGGCCGGCAGAATGCCAGCACAACTGGCCCCTCACCAAAGCTCCCTGCAAATTGGACTGCTGAGATAAGTTACCTCACGCAACCGTTCTATTCCCACTTACTCGACAGCACCACCTTACAGCACCTGCGCCCAAACCCCACAATCAAGGGGCAAAATGACACCAGCCACCCATCGGGCCCTTGCCCAAGCGTAAAGATCAAGAATATTACTGACATGGGACACCCCGCATTCGCACAATATGGGTTGTTCGCGAACCAGAACCTGCAGCCAGGGCAGTGGGTACTGGATTACCTTGGATACGTCCACCCTGCAGCGGAGACGGATCCAGACAGTGATTACGACCTGAGTTTCGATAGGGAGCTGCAGGGCGGGGTCGGGATTGATGCAAGAAGAATGGGCAATGAGGCTAGATTTATCAATGATTATCGCGGAATCCCAGAGCGGGTGAAGAGGGTCTGTGGGACGGGAAAGGGAGGGAAGGCTGGGCCGAATGTGTTGTTCTCGGAGAGAATTGTGGAAGGTACCAGGGAGCGGAGGCTGTGTATTGTGGTAGGCAAGGAGAAGATAAAAAAAGGCGAGGAGGTGTGCGTCAGCTATGGCAAAGGATTCTGGAAAGAGAGGAGAATGGCGTTTGACGCAGTACCGCTGGAAGGCAATGATGACCCACAGCTACACATTAACAACGGAGAATAAGATGCACGTTTCCTTTATCAGACAATGGAAGGATTGCTCTACAATGGAATAGACTCAGAAAATCACTGTGATTCATCAAGTGGACTGCCGGAGTTAAGCATTCGGGCACGTGCCAACGTATGCAAGGGCCCAAGAGGCTTAAAAAGACATGTCTTGGCTAACAGCTGTCGTCATTGAATGCGTCCACATCTCTCTTCAAGGGAACGTGCAGCACTGAACCTCCTGGATTCTACAAATTTACAAATTTCGAATAGGTATCTGCAGCACAAGCCCAACATAGTCGGCTGCAGAACCACAAGCAGCAATTGATTGGCTCAAACGAAACGATTGAAGGCATGGAGTCATCAAGTGGGTCACTCGAGCCCGAGGTCAAGCCTATGGCACAACGGAAGTACGATATACTTGTCGTTGGGGCAACTGGGTAGGCTCATTTTATCTGCGTAAATACTGTCTTCGTGTGGAATGCACATGAACCCTTTTGCGTTTGTTATTACTGCCGGCCCTACATGTGGATTCATGTCTCCCTTAGAACCAATCCCCATGTACACATCTGCTAATCAACCACTTTTCAGTGTCACCGGTGGCTTGATTGCCAAACATTTATCGGCAAATGCCCCCAATATCAAGTGGGCCGTTTCTGGTCGATCGGAGGAAAAACTAAGCAAGTTGATCGACAGTCTGTCGGCAGTTCCTGACATAAACAAACCAGACACCCTGGTTCTTGATGTGTTGAATGATCCAGAGTCTAAATTAAGATCGGTACTTGATGACACCAGAGTGGTCATAGATGTCGTCGGGCCATACAGTTATTGGGGAGAAAAGGTACTCAAGCCATGTGTGGACGCAGGGACGGCGTGGGTTGACCTGAATGGTGAAGTGCCTTGGTAGGTCCAAAAACGGTACAAATGCCCAATTAGGTTAGTGGAAGTCTAATAGAGAACAGGGCTAAGGAAATGGAGGAGAAATACCAAGCACTTGCAGAAAAGACGAAGGCAGTTGTCAGTGCCCCAATGTATAATGCATCGAACGAATTGTTAATTTGTTTGTTTAGATTGTCCCTTGTTGTGGATATGACTGTGTCCCCTCTGATATGGGTGTTTACCTCCTTTCCCGATTCGCTGGGGGTGCATTGGGAAAAGTTGATACTGTTGTAGAAGAAGCTGTGTATGAGTCCCCAGTGGTAATTCAGTTAGTGGTGCTGATGCTGTTGCAGGGGAGCGGCTTCTTTTGGAACCCTATCGTCTCTTTTGGCTCCTTACTACACATACCCCTCGGAGAAGATACTCAAACCGACTGGCTATATTGGCAACCCCTACTTTCTATATCCACAAGATGATAAAACTCCAGAAACTCTCCCTGAACAGCCGACAAAAGTAAACGTCAGAAGGGCAAATCCTAGTTTTGTATACCATGCCCCGTTGAGACATACGGGGCATGGTAGCCCAAAACGAAGAGGCGGATATCTTATTTCCTCGACGCCTTTTGAGGCTATTAACCGGCCAGTGGTGATGCGCAGCTACGGTCTCCGGTCATCAGTAGGTGAGCACGGAAAAAGGACTCACGATAGCTATGGGCTGGGCTTCAGGTACCGAGAATGGCTGTTGCTGCCAGCAGGACCACTTGGAGGTCTTTTGAGCATGCCTGTAGCTTATATAATGGGAAGCCTGTTCCCATACTGCTTATCTTTCTCACCTGTTCGGGGGGTGTTCAAGTTCTGCTTTGACAGATTATTTGGACCTGGATATGGGCCTTCTCTGGAGCTACAGGAAAGGGGAGGGTTCAGGTGGCGGTTTATAGGAGAAGCGCCCAATCACAAACCTGAGAATGAGCGAGCGGTGCTGCAAATGGAGGGCAGGAAAGATGTTGGATATGGCTGGACCAGCATTATCTTATCAGAGACTGCTCTGCATTTGGTGGACAAATTGAGAAACGCTGATGGGATTGTTTCCCCCCCGAAAAGTGATTATGGAGGAGAGACCCCTGACACTGTACAGAGGCTAGTCGAAGACTGGGCGAGTAGGGGAGATGATGATGTAGTATTTCAAGGAAAGGGCCCAGAACAAAGACGGGGCGGATTCTGGACTACTGTGAGTGACAAGCCCAGAGCTGTCATGGAAACATTTGACACTGACTGGTGGCATGTAGGCATGTTTAGGCATGGGTTTGGCCCAGAGGTTACTTGGCAGCGGTTACTTAGATGTTGAGATGAGATGGGTAAGGGATGGGGAGGCCTCTGGTGAAGACAAGAAGACCATATGATGAGTGGAGAGCCAATACCTTCTCCTCTTTCGTCAAGGTTCTACACATGAGCCCGCTTCGCATTCTGAGGTAGGATTCCGGTGTTTGTGCAGAGGTTCCTTGTTGCATTTTAATTGCCTCCGCCCAAGTTGCGCATTATCATGCCTTATATTCCTTTGTTTCAAACTCAAGATTATGAATACCACTTTAGGGTTTCCCTTCTTATGTCCTTCTACGGCACCCTAATACCTGTACTCAACTGCCTCGTATATATCCACACCTATCCCTTATGGAAGGGATAAGATCGATGGTACATTCGCCTCGTACCTACCAGCCACAGGTTCACAGCGGTTTGTTGATTTAGTGGAAAATACTTACAGATGAATCCCCAGTGGAGCATCTCTAAAGAAGCCAATCCCCGTACCCATACAAGCACCGCATCAGAATTTAGTTGTGAAATCGTCTTTACATGCTGCCTAATGTGGGTAAATACACACAATGACTGATGCGGATGCATGTCCAGTATCATGCATTCTGTCGGGCAGTGAATAACTAACCCAGTCAAGGCAGTATCACCTTGCGGCTTTCACCCAGGGTTCAACAACTATACCCCCCTCCCAACTTTGCTATGACATAGAAATCCCTAACACGGGCCTGCTGGTGGTAGAGTCACCACTTCCCTGCCAATACTGTATTAAAGCTGTGTCAAACCAGCTGTCCTGATACCTACTTGATTCACTGCAACTTCTACAAGCCTCTACAATCTCTTCTTCCCATTCGTCGTGATTGTCCCTGCGAATATCTCGTAGCTCCTCCGAAATGTTGGAGCATACGTACTAGTACTATTCATACTGTAAAAGGTCCTCTAATTCTATTCAGCTAAGGCTTTGACCATGTCATGACAGATAATGTTTCACAGTATCTTTTACCGGAAATGCCCAGGTAGCCTATCCGTGGCCATGAATCTGCAATATGTAAAAACCACACTAGAACCCAATATTGATGCTCGACCTTACACGCTACTAATTGTAGTCCTATTTAACAGACATAGTTGATATCTAGCTGGCCTGTTATATAGAGATAGTCCAGAGAAAGGGCCAACTTGAAGGTAACCATCAGAGTAGGGAGATTCCAGACTGGCTGCTCATGAAGTAGTTATTTTGAACGGCAACCTTGTCTCCCAGGTTGTATCAATGCTAGTCTATGGCTTCCCGACTGGTATTTACGATGATGCCTTCCGTATTTATACTAGTACAGATGGGTTTCGGCCGGCTGGTGTGACGCCATTTGGATGCAAGTGTGATGTACAGTATACCATCGGTGTCTACTCCGTACGGAGTAGACAAACCTGGCACCCACCAGTGATCACGTTTTGTCCTAGCAGTAATACGAGTCTCCAACACAGGTCATGCACGCACAGCAGATGATACTGGTCACAGGATTCCCGATGCGCTTCTTAGCACCACCTCCATAGATAGTTGTTGCATAGGAACCAGCGTTTTGGCGTGATTAATCAGAGACTATGTTTTGGAAATGCAAGACCCCTGGGCGCAAACAAATTCACAAATTGCGGTGTTTCTGGTTTCGTACAATACGGCACGCCCTCGGGTCTAGTTGGTCTTGGCATGGCACCCTTCGGCATCTCATCTCATTGCCCTAGGTAGATAGTCGGGTTGTCCGATGGACAGGGGGTATATTTTCACATGTGAAGAAAGGTGTTGGTGCCTGGAAGATGGCAGGTGATTGCACAATCCTTGAAGAGGTATTACAGTCATCACCTTGGGACGAGACTATATCAGGGGTATTTACCACACCAGTGGAAGATGGTACCTGGTATATTCTGTCCAAGTGTCTTCAAATCACCTTCATAGTCAATATTAATGATGGTTTCTTGCTGGTACGTTTCAGGTGTAAACCTTTTAACTGCTTTCCTCAACAGGGACCCCTAGAGCCAGAGAGCCTTGCCCCGAAAACCCTTCAAGGCGATTTTCAGGCGCAATGCCGACCCGGAGAGTGACCTGGGGATGTTTGTTCGGGATACCAGGAAAGAGCGAGGATCAGAGTGTGTAGGGTGTGGATATTGTAGCGATAATTGTGGCAGGCCAGGGTCACGATCAGATGTTTATTTTAATGCTTCTAAGGAAGCTCAAGGTTGGAAACACCCAGATGTGAGGGGTGAATATGCCGACAAGACAAAACTAGGGGACGAGGTACATACTGAGGTACATGTACAGCACGTATAACGCGGGGGCAGAAAGAGCCGTCTTGGTTACCGGGAGATGTACAGGCCGGAAAAATAAGGGGTGGGGATCGGGAAACAAAGGGTTAGTGTAAATTAGGATATAGCAATCCGTGTTGTATATTGAGCAGGGGAGTTTAAAAGTAGGTACAGTGCTTGTATCTACAGAGATACATACAGTATATACAGATAAGCATGTCGAAAACTTCTGATGCATGTGGGGGCGATGGCCATGGCCACGATCACTATGAATAATGGGATACCTCGTTTTCTTTTTTTTTTTGGACATGCTAAGCATTTAATTCTTGAGTGACTGACTACTTACTAGACTAGATCGTGAGCTCTACGACAACCCTCGACCCCAACCACACGCCCAGGCAGAAAATGATATCCAAATCACGTTCCATTCTGTGTCATATTGATCAACTGCAGCTAAATGCCTCGGTGAGATCATGTAGATATATATATATGGAATCGCTTTCCAACTGCCATATGCTGATTTTCTCCTCGGTCCGAGATATTACTCCTCTTTACCAACGGAATCTACCCTAACAACATCCCAACGTCTGCTACGACATCTACAATCCCGCCATCTTCGTCCAGGTAGGTCTGTTTTTGATTATATCGCCACCTCAGCACCCTTACATCGACTCTGAAACCCAACATCCAAGCTGACGTTACTAGGAACTGTACTATTGAAACGCATCAGGCCCGCCCCCGGTACTGGCCCCGCGGTTCAGTGGAATTCAACAAAATTTCTGTGAAGGCCCGGTTGCATATTCCTTTTCAGGCAATTTGGGCGAAGCTCATAGGATCTCTAAACGAAGAAACGGACCAAGAACGTCTGACCGTTTTGTCGAATGCGGGTGTAGCACTGGTGGTTTGGCTGCAGGACGCCAGTGCATGTGCAGAACTAACGCAGCTGCTGCATGACATTGGCTGAACCCTACCATACATATCAGACAGAAATCGTAACCCAATATTTTTGTCACGGCATTGCAAAGGAGGCGGACAAAAAAAAAAAACGAAAACATCAGACAGTTACGGATAGTCACATTTAAATTTGTTGGACCTTGTGTTGAAGGAGTGTGCCGTTGATACCCTTGAATATTACTGAATTTTTGTTACAATCTTGCGCCCAGAAGAAAAAAACCAAGGGTATAATTTCAGCGACTACTTTCATAATATCAAACCAACTTCCAGAAAAGGGTAACGAATCAGGCTGCGAGATTTTTGTCCTCTCCAGCCATTCAATCAGAGCTACTACAACCAATACCAAAGGTTGGCCTATCATTCTTGGGTGAGAAGGAGTGAGGGCTCTATCCTCATCTTGGTCATTGCCGTAAGTTCCTGAACTAAGCCCGATTCAAATGCACGTGCGATGAGCAGCAGGAAAAGGGCGCTGGTTAACATGGGGAGCAAGCAGTTCGTTCGCATCTCTCGCGCAATTGACGGACTTTAGGGCTTAATTTTGCGGGCTTGCCGTGTCTGCAAGCTCCCGTCGGTTCGAACGGCGAAAGTCTTGGTTGCAAGTCATCGGGGCCTGCGCTCCTGATGCTTTGACGATCAAACCATATACCCAACCATTGAAGACAGAAGTAGCCCCCATTGTCAAAGCTACAGGTTTGCACATACAGTTGGTCAGCGTACACACGGCATCTTCTGCTTTCTTCATTACTTCTCTTGCCCTTGGAAGAGTTCGGAGGAATATTCTCTCCTCAAGGAAAACCGAGATACTACATAAAATAAACGATTCACGGACTGCAGACGATATTGAGCGAGAATGAGAACAGAAGACATTATGGACCGACCTACAACACCACTATCGGGAACGTCATTTCGGTCTTTTGAAGCTTCGCCAGCGGATAAGGAGAGTACGTTCGGCCCTCGATTGACATCAGTAACACCAACAAGGGGTATAAAGCGCCTGGGTACGATACCATCCAGCGGGGTTGCAGATGGGAGTGACAGATTGGTTGTTCCTAAAAACAGAAGGAGACCCAATCCTTCTACGGCAAGTGCAGCATTGCGGCTATCGACTGCTAGCTTAGGGGCTGTGAGGAGACCGGAGACACCTAGTTCAACAATAACTGCATCGGGTTCGTTTTATTCTGCTTTGGGAGACGAAGGCGATGATGGGGCCAGGAGAACGGTAGTCTCTACTTTGAAAGATCCGGTAGAGATGCAAGAAGATGGTAATAATGTGTTTGAGGATGCGAACTATGCCGACTCGCTGAGAGAAAGAAGGGAGAGTTACGATACAATGATGTATGAGCCATCATCTGCACCATCTAGTCCACAACGAGGGAGAGGTGGAGATGATAGTACCTATCATCTCAGCAGTCACCTTTCACCACCTCCGAGAGTATCGATGATCCGTCAATCTATTGTCACCCAATCAGCCCCACCCTCCCCCAAACAAGCGGCTATAGACTTGCAAACCCTGGTTGTGAACAAGACTCCACTACCTCGCCTCCTATCCAGTACACCAACGCACTGCCCACTTGCGTCTTCCAATGCAACGCTTAAATCCCCTCGTGCTAGGTACTGTACATATACATCCATTCACACTGGCAACCGGTGTCATGCACCCACTACGGAACTCCAGACACTATGCCCAGTCCACTTATACCACGCCCGCTCCCCTGGGATGAATCGGGGAAGTATCGATCAGAGCCAGCACAGGCGTGTTCGAAGAGAGGACACTATATCTAAAGCATTCACGGGAGGGAATCCTCACTGGTTTTATGACAATGAAAGCTTCCAGTCTGTCCGAAACAGTCCACAGCGAACACCATATACTCGATCTCCTGCACGGCATTCCTCGGAGGATAATCTTCAAGGGAATGACATTCTAGCACGATTTGCCATACCTCCATATGTGGCTGACAGTGATGGGATGCAAACTGCTTCGAACTCTCCGACTCTACTTGTACACCCTCCCTCAAACCAGATGCTGCAGTCGAGTAACCCATCCTCTCCAGTAGCTGAATACGCCCTATCAAGCCTTACAACGATTCCCTCGACAGCACACTCTGCATCCGTTGTTGGGAGTGGCGAGGGTGAGCTATACCTTGGATATCCCTTCGTGGAAAACGACCCCATGATTCTGGGCAGCACAGTCATCGACTGGAAGACAAATGAGTCTAGACGGAGGGAATATGAGGAGGTAGATCGTCGGAGGAAGGGGTTGTGGGGGTGGGTCAGGAGGCGGATACGTTCATTATGCTGTGTCAAAGACCAGAGCGAATTCTGGGAAGGTGGGCCAGATGGTGATGACAAGGGTGGTGGGGGCAGTGTGAGGAGGTACAGGCTTGTTCTGCCAGAGCAGGAGAAAGATAACGTAGCAGAACCAGAGGAGATGGACTTTGCATCAGTTGTTATCGCTACTCAGGCTGCCACTGGTAAAACAAATTGGAATGAACCTGCTTCAGCGCCATCGACAGCTGGAGGGGTCAGGAATTCATTTGCCGGAAGGCAGGAGAACAGGCTAGAGGGGGTAGTGGTTCGGAGGGCTAGTGTGGCTGGAGAAATGAGATGGAAGGGGGCATCCCTATTGCCACCGTTGAAAGATGTGCCTACTGTCAACGTTTTGGAGAAGGTGGGCTCATATGGGTCAGCAGATTCCCACGCCTATAATCAGGGCCGTGGTCAGTTGACGGTGAAGGGTGGGCAACCACCGTCATCAGTAATTTCTCCTTTCCCATCCCCGCCGAGGGTCGTGGGAAAGAGTAAAAGCTCTAGTGAGGATAGTACATTTCTTTGGAGGAGAAGGAAGGGCGAACGGTGGTCGACTACCACGTCAGTACTTTGAGCGATGGGACTTACTCCTACCAGCAAATGACATTTCTACCTCAGGCGTTCTTCAATTATCAACTGGGACGGTTCCTCGCTGGCGGATAGTTCTCTATACCTTCGGTACTTCTTTATTTCCCACGATGGGCGACAGGCGTTTATCCTTTTAATATTCTACCTAAGCGTATCTAGGTCATCGAATTTTTTTTCCATTTTTTATCATGTTTGGGACTTTTATATACCGAGATGACAAGCCTCACGATTTAGACCTTACTCGATACCACACCATACCCAGATTTTTCTGATGACTCGACTGCATCATGAATTTGCAACGTTCTTCCTTGGGCGGGGCTCAGTTTCGAATTTGTTAACTATCTGTAATACATTTTAGTCTAAAGTACATATGGTTCCTTTGAATTTTTTTTCCCCCTTTCAGCTCTGCCTACTTGGGTTTCTCCCATATTTTTCTGTAGAAACGAAATAGGAGTGGCGGCGGTACCGGGTCTAGTTTAATTGAGGCACACTGGAGACCAGAGCAGGTGCTACACGGGCACCTTGTGGGCAAGGAGAATTGGAGATTATAGAGTAGGGGAGAGGCCGAGGTTTATAGAAGTCATCTGGACCCAGCGCTGTTTAAGAGCCCTCGATGTAAGATACATTGAGGGATATGCGTAATGTTAATAACGACCAATAAATAGTAATGATTGATTCCAATGGCTGTTGGATGCAATTGTATTGGAAATGGCTACTACACAGGCTTCTGAGATCGGCTGGTGCACGGTTCAGGGTAATACTGATTGTTACTAGTGCCATTACATATTCCGATCAAGTACGGAGTAAACCCCTTCTGCTATGTGCAGTCATGGAACAAGGCTCTCCCCTCCCTCACAAATACTCGGTAACCACCTCACCCAATCGTTAGAGCTTCCTCTTACAGTAAAGCCGTGCACTATGCACCCATATTGAGGAAGTTGATAGTTGGCGGCGATGTTGATGAGCATGTCCTCAGACTGATGCTGGGGCTCTTTGGTGAATATGTTATCCGATTCTAGGTAGTTTAGAAGTGGGTATACGCACATATGGAGCCTTGCAAGGTGGGAGCATACCTGCAGCAACCAGAGAGCTCGTCTGGGTTGATAAAAGAGGGACGGGCCGGCAACGAAAGCTGCGGCGAGAATGAGGCGTGAGTAAGTATCTACTATGAGGAAGGCACATATGTACTTATGTTAAGAGACACTTTTGTTCTCCTACCTACGGCTACATGGGCATAAGAGTCATTATCCTTAATATGGTGTGAGTAACCGCACCATAGCATATCCTGACCGCACCGAGCTTCTCTGGTTCTGTTTTCACCGTAAATGGAAATGGATATCTTCTGGAATCCCATACAAGTGCGGCTTAAGTACTGAACTCTTTCATAACCCCATTAAATATGCCTAATCAACCGTAGTCTGTATAATTTCTGGCCCATGAGTTTCTAGTTATTTCTCGAGGCTGAAGATATAGGGGCACTGACCCAGTGGAGGCAACGCTCAATGCCTCACCTTCTGGCACAATCACAAAGTAGCCCTGTGTAGCAACCAACTATAACGGAAAATATCCCAGCCCAATCACCCTAGGGTTTATTGTGAGCTAGATAGATAACGAGCAATTAGGTCTTACTTCACTCTATCATGCGTTTTGATACCATTCATGTCTGTGAAGAAAAGAATGATCTTACCCTTGTAAGTGTCTCTGGTTTTGTGGGTACACCACGGGAATATGGATCCACATGATGTAAGAGGATCAATGTATAGACGTGGAAATCTTTAAGCTCGCCCTGGGGAAGTCTTTCGAATTCACAAGGGTGCCCACAAGCACAGCAGCCGTAGTAAACTAGACAAATAGAAGAATATACAGGAGCTCATGTTTTGAGGCCTTTGGGAACAACGACGGTATAGAATTGATTCTGCCGTTAGGGGTTCACGTTGATAGTTGTAAAATCGAAGATACTTAAGTACTAAGTACATGCTGCTCGATGATACCCGTATCTACTCGAGTTATATGCTAGCGCGCCGTTAGCTGCCAGGTCAGAATGAGGATAGCCATGTAGGATCAAGCTGAGAAAACATACATAAATGTGCTGAGACTAACTAAAAAGTAACACTTTGGGTCTCTTAATTGTTATCACACTGCAGAGATCGGTCAGGTCTAACTGGTCCGGTTGAAGGTCTAACCTGCTTCTCCTAGTTCAACCTAACGGCGCGCTAGCATATAACTCGAGTAGATACGGTACTACAGCATGCAAAGTTTCTGGACCTGGTATCTGTAAATGTACTGAATAATTTCCTTTGAATGTCAAGTTGATTTAAGCTTAGTTGGCCCTGAATCGAGACACCATAAACAACACTATGAAAGACAAAGGTCTTCTTGCGGTACCAGATATGTAACAGCTTAAACAGAAACTGTGGTACATATCCAAAGTGTCTCGTCATCCCGCAACTCCCGCAACTCCCGCAACTGCTCTAACTCTATCCCATCCCAAATAGACATGTATATAATAGATCAACACCAGATGCCTTTGTTAGCGTTGTGCTTTTGGAGAAGTCACAAGCGCAAATCGCCTAACAATACCCACCCTAGGTGCAATAGCATCTGTAATGTAAAAGGTATGATGAATATATAACCCCTTCACCATGCTGGTTTATGGAAATGATGTTGTGAGAGCTGGATAGCTGATACTGGATGCAATCGTCTGCAATGAGTAGAGGTTACGATGTGGAGATTTGTGTGCATAACGATATATCATGTAAGTGCTTATAATTAGCAAACAGAACTAGACTACTTTACTAAGTACCAGTTATGACGTAAGAGAGTGGTGCCTGAAAGCTTGTTCCAAGCAACCATATACCTCTCCAAACCTAAGTTCGCGTACAGATTTCCAGCAATGTTAAGCCGTCAGATTTTAGATACTGGCAATCTGTTTCCGCCGCGACAGCTAGAAAAATTATTGTCAGCATAAGACATTGGTTTTTTTTTTTTTTTTTTTTGTGTCTATAAGCCTTTATCCCGAAGGGAGCCTTAGGCTATGTGGCGGCCCCGTTCCCGCCCCTTTAAAGGATTGGGTTTAAACTATTATTCAATAGCACTTTTACATGCAGGTTGCAGAACTACAAGTGTATCGATGGTTTAAGTACACTTGTTTTCATTACAAATGTACTCTGGGTACGAAATCAGTGTCTCACTCATGAGCCTTAATAATAACATTGAGGAGGAAAATCTCCCCGATTGGTACTGCTATCCAGTTAACCCTGTCGGTTGATTCCATTTTCAGAGTTTGAGACTATCCGCGGCTAGCTACGGTATGTGGTCAAACTCAGGCTGCTTCTCTGCTCTCCAATCATATCTCCATTCTTAACCCAAACTAGAAAGGCTGCTCACTGTGAACAGGGAATGGATCCGGATCCAAAGGGAGGTTTGTATCAGTGGATATCATATATCACTGTTCTCGTGCCCAGACCGATTTATTTTTGTGTGGTAAACTAATAAATCGGTCTGGGCACGAGAACATATATCACCACACTTGTAAGCATTCAGGCAAGACCTTCCCCCTTGCTGGATATACTGAAGAACAACTGCAGAATGTGACCGCCGAGAGTCTAAAGTACTCTACACATTACAGCACTATACCGAGCTAGACCGCACTACCCTAACTGTCGGTCACTGTATGGCCAATTGCGAGAACAAACTCTTCGCACCAGGTAAAAGACGAGCTATTGCGGCATCATGGATATCCGATATCACATGATATAATACAACGAATTGCACAAGATATGTTCAATTCACGCAAACAGCCTCCAAAAGCCAAGTGGGTATTGGAATGCTGAAAGAGGTTGAGGAGGTTGAAGTTGAACTGGGTGCTGAAATAAAACTAGGTGAGCTAGGTGTTGAAACGGAGGTTGCTCCAGCCGTTGATCATTTGCAAGATTTAGAACTTGATTGGCATGCGGAGAGATGTTGTAATATTGGGTCGCTTTATACAATATCCCTTATCCTGTGAAGGTGATATAGATAGTAGATACTAACGAAGGGCCAGTTCGTGGTAGATTGATGTTCAGCTCAGCCAAAGGTGGGGGGCTATCGAGGGGATTGAGTCTCAAGGGGGGTTGGGATATCCATGTATGATAGAGTTGTTTGGGATGTTGGCATGTTGTTCTGTGTGTTTTATTTCATCTCCTTGGTATCTCCGAGGTATTGTGATTTGCGCAGATACAGAGATCGTTAGCGGGTACCAACACTTTACACGTAGTACATGAACTGAGATTTTTACAACCTTTATATGGGAGGTGTAGATATTGCTCAAGCATACTACACTACTCAATTTACCCCTCCCCCTGAATACTGGACTAGTTATCTCTATCGTTTCTATGTTTCCTCTCATGCTGTGCATTTTCAACTCACTGTCTCTAGTATGCTTATTCAATCTGGTTTCAAGGCATGCAAACATTTAGAGAGCTGGGGGCACGTTACAGCATGTACACAGCCTTTGAAATATTAAGCGATCTGTTAAGGCACTGGTCGTAAGGCACGTACTTAATTTTTTTCTTTAAATGTAACATTTCCTACCTACTGTTCTGCAAGCCCTGATTTTCACGCGGTGGATGGGTGCCTCACCAGGCCAAGTCTGACTCAATGGGCCAATCAAACCAACATTCGGACCTGCCAGTAGTCCCGCATCCGGTGCCTCAAAATTATCCACCACCATTATCAATTGGATCAGGTTCTCTCATAAGCATAGCGAATGCATTTGTCAAACGGGTTTGGTGACAACTGCAAGTTCGAATACACCACTATGCATACACCCTACTTAGCTGCAGGATGAGAAACACCAGAGGTATTAATCCACCGCTACTCCTCACTTGGTTTATATACAGAGCCCCTCGCCACTAGATAACTGTTTGGCTTCGATACTTTGACGAGAATGGAGGTTATTTCGCATGATGCCACAGAGGGTGGCTCAACATCCGTCCGATTTCGAAAAGCTATCACTGCCGGGGGGGTAGGTGGAAGACCTTTGGGCCCCCAGCACAGTTTCTCAACGACAAATATTCCAACAGCGACTCTGGATATAAACGCAGACCACCGCCAAGTAAGGGCCTTTACTGGAGAAAGGATACGGGCAAGAGATGTGCCCGATTCACCTACATCGAGCTCTTCTGAGAGTGGCCTAAATGGTGATATTGTTACAGATGGTCAATCTATACCAGTGCGACTAGAAAAGATACCCGGTAATCGTGGGCGAAAGCATTACATGCTGAAAGTGGACGGGGACATCCGTGAGATCCTGATGGAACTAGAGAAGGAGCAACGAAGACAACACGCTAGTGGAAAGAAAGGGCATAGAAGGAAACGATTTAGTGATGTGAGTTTGGGTGATACAAGGGCACGGATCATTTTGTTGATTGAGAGGATTTCATAGTTAGTCTTCACAAAACAATTCACTACATTTGACAGACTCAATCCAGAATCTGGCAAATCTCCATTCCATGGATTCTATACACTATTCTGGTAGGTGTACCAAGGGCCTTATGGACAGTATCAGGGACTGATCAATCAACTATAGGCTCGGGGTCTTTATTGCGATGATTCAGATTGCAGCAAATACTTACCGTGCCACGGGGTCGATTTTTGGTCATGATATTATAGCCATTATGTTTCAGCCAGACAAATTCATGGACTGCATGTTTATGGATTTTGTGATGTGCTTTAGCACAATGGCATGGTGCGTACCACTACAGAAAGCGATAGCTAAAGGCTACATAAGGTGGGCGGGTACGGGTTGGGTTCTACAGAGTGTATGTCACCCACAAGAGTCGTTGGTTAGCGTTTACTTACGCCAGGCCTAGATTTGGCAATTTGCGCACATGGTGGGAATCATATATTACACACTCTATAGAGAGTGGCCATGGATCCAAACGGTAGGTTTTCGCCCACTCCTGGGAACGAGCCTGTGCTAAGTGCTGTGACAGGTATTCATTGTACTCCACTTAATGGTGATCCTCATGAAACAGCATTCATACGCTTTCTACAATGGCCATCTCTCAGAAGTTTATCGTAGGTCAGTGATTATTGAGAGTACACTATCGGAGTTGCAAATTGCTCAGGATGATGGTAAACTCATTGCATCCCATGGAAAACTCGAGCATCATTACAATCATCAGGACGGTATCAGGAAAGAATACCCTGGTGTCACAACCGTTAATGATCCAGCTATTGATGCTGTGTTATGTGGCCTTCTTCTCAAGGATGGGCAAGAGCTGGGTCATGAACAGATTGATCAACTCCGGGTCATTCTTGAAAAGGAACTGGAGCAATGTGAAACTGAGCTGGGGAAAAAAGAAAACATGAAGTACCCGAATAATGTGGCATGGATCAACTACCTGGAGTATCTCTTCTTTCCAACGTAAGGAAACCCCCGTCCCTTGAGTACTGCATTGGCTATATCTAGCTTACTTTGTAGTGTCGTCTATGAACTTGAATATCCTCGCCAACCCAGTATCGACTGGGGATATGTGGCAGAGAAGATGATTGCTACATTTGGAGTTTTGGGGATTATGATTATTGTCTCACAGCATTACATTTGGCCTGTGGTGCTTAGGACTCACGAGCTGAGACAGCTACCAATCACAGATAGGCTGAAGGAGTTCCCATGTAAGTTCCCATATATATTGATTGAGGTTTGATGGTTAATGGAAATGAAGGGATTTTAAACGACCTCATTGTCCCTTTCATCATAGAGTACATGGTAGGGATAATCCTGTCGAATTATTGATTAAAGCTAACTAGCCCATGTTATAGATGGTTTGGTATCTGATATGGGAGTGTATTCTCAACTTACTTGGTGAGTTGATGAGATTCGCCGATCGAGGCTTTTATGGTAGTTGGTGGAACAGTGTAGTATGTTATGAACACCACTGGCTTCGGGGACCGTGCACTAAACCTCTATAGACCTGGGATCAGTTCGCTCGTGATTGGAACAAACCAGTCCACAGTTTCCTGCTTCGGCATGTATATCACTCAAGTATTTCTGCATATCAGGTGTCAAAGCCAACGGCTACACTTATCACTTTCTTTCTGTCTGCATGTGTACATGAGCTGGTATGCTTGGGGAACTTATTGGACACTTCTTTGTCTTGTACTAACCGATTCTCAGGTGATGTGGTGTATCTTCAAAAAGCTACGAGGATATTTACTGTATGTTGTTGCTATTACCCTGGCTTTCCGCGGAGACGTACTAACAACCTACCTTGTAGATGTATGCAAATGCTACAACTCCCACTAGTCCTACTGTCTAGGACACGGTTCTTCAAAGACAGAGATACATTGGGGAATGTGATGTTCTGGGTTGGCATCTACACAGGTACGCTCCCTTTGTACTAGTATTCGATCATTTCTAACCTTTTTTTATTTATATATAGGCCCTTCGTTCTTGTGTAGTTTGTATTTGATTATATAGGGAGTTTACTTAAATGTTACCAAATATATATACTTAGAATTATAGATGCCAAGATATGGCTCATTTCAAACCCATGTAGGGTTTGCCCTCGCGCTAGTTTCGCCTCCACATACACTTTCCAGGCTGTGAAGCAATGTCAACGACCGACGAAAACGCCCATCGCCAAAAGGACGCTGCACTATACACGAAACCCACGACAACTGAATCATCAAAATGTAAGCCAATATTTTCTTCCTTTATTTCGTGGGATTGGGGAATGGGGGGGTTGGAAAGCGGGAGGAAAGGGAAGCCCAAATACTTTCAATACCGTTGATAAAGAAATGGATGAGGAAATCCCACATGAAGAAGGAATGAACTGGGTATTAAAGGGTGCATAAGAGACACCAATAACGATAACCCGAGATTAAACAACTGGAAACCGCTCTCACTACAACCTCCGATACTCAATGTTATGAATGGATAGCAGCAAGCTTGACGAATATGACCTGGGGGGAGCTGGCTACGAGGATCATGGATATGGTAGAAATTCAGACAGAAGGAGTGGGGGCTGACGATCCTAGGGTCAATCTCCGAACCCAGAAGCGCCTTTCTGCGTCCGTCATGGGCTGCGGTGAGAGAAAGGTCTGGCTGGACCCCAATGAGATGAACGACATTTCCAATGCCAACTCCCGTGAGTTTCTGCTGCTGCCATTGGCCTACTGATCAAGGCTTAGCCTCTAACAATATCATCAGGCCAAAGCATCCGCAAGCTCGTCTCCGATGGGTTGATTATCAAGAAGCCAGTCATCATGCACTCTCGCTCTAGGACCCGTGCTCTCCAGACCGCCAAGCGCGCTGGCCGTCACACTGGTTTCGGTAAGCGTAAGGGTACTGCCGATGCTCGTATGCCTTCTCAGGTTCTCTGGATGCGTCGTCTCCGTGTCTTGAGAAGGCTCCTCGTCAAGTACAGGGAGAACGGCAAGATCGACAAGCACCTCTACCATGCTCTCTACAAAGCCTCTAAGGGTAATACCTTCAAGCACAAGAGGGCGTTGGTTGAGCACGTAAGTTACCCCACGATTGGGATCGGGAAGTACAAACCTAATCAACGGCATCTAGATTCACAAGGCCAAGGCTGAGAAGGCCCGTGAGAAGGCCCTCAAGGACGACATGGATGCTAAGCGAGCAAAGACCAAAGCTGCCCGCGAGAGGAGGTTACAGAGGAAAGAGGAGAAGAGGACTGCCATGGCTGCAGACATCGAGGAGGAGTCGAAATAAACTCATTAATCCCAGCAAAGAGCGGTGCAGGTTGTGTACGTGGGCTAAAAGAACAAGAAACTTTCTCAAAGAAAAGCGGGCTGGGGGGTACTACCATGACTCTCTGTATGCGCTATTATCCCCTGGTGTTTTGTGGATCTTCTTTTCACATCCTGTATACAATGGTTGGGGTTCTGGCGAGATACGGCGAGGGCGGTTGGGTGTTACCGACGATAGAGTAATTCTTCCGCCCCTGGCTCATCATATTATGGTTTTTTTTTGCTCGTTTTCTCTATATGATTCTTTTCTTGCATCTCATCATCTTTGTTTTGTCAATGGATCTTAGGGCTTTCATAGTTAACAGTTTCCAATGGGCCTGGTGTTTTGGGGGAATTCCTCGTCTCTCAAAAACTATCTCCGATACATAATTGGAGTGAGGTGCCAGCATACCGTTGCTCACGACCTATTGCTCTCGACACTGGCGTCCTGTAACTGCCAAGAGCAATCCTTTTGCTACTATGTCTTGGCAGTACCAGTACATCGTATGTACCTTAGTACTTAACATTACTGCATTAATTGGTAATTTGGGTTTAAAATATCCCTAGTCTGGCACCCAGATCCCAAATGGAACGCATACCAAAACACCGCCGAATATGAAAACACCCAAGAAGACCCCACGGCGGAGGAGCGCGGCGGGTAAAACATCATCGAAGCCTGAAGGTACCTCGAGGTCGGGACTACGATGGACCAATGGGTATGGAAGAGTAGGTAATGAAAGAGCAACTTTTGCTGGGCAAGTTTTGAAAGGTCCTGGGAAATTCATTACTGGTGAAGAGGCGGAGTTATCTGAGGATGAGCTTGCGGTCGCTACAGTGGGAGTGGAACCCCCCAGCATTAGACAAGCACTGAATGATCGAGGCAGAATGATGGGAACGATATTCGCAAATCAAGATGGGGCAACAGAGCCAGTGAAGAGGAAGCTAGAGAGCGGAGTTGATGGTGAATCTATTCACGGTGAATGTACGTATGAGGAAATGGAGTTCGTTGTGCAAGACTTAG
>Ga0307514_10001775_pt1 | contig 24430 bp, 17 predicted proteins | sample 16_EM_MG_FD_203088 | JGI IMG/M metagenome (GOLD analysis project Ga0307514, IMG submission 203088) | Populus trichocarpa ectomycorrhiza microbial communities from riparian zone in the Pacific Northwest, United States - 16_EM | ecosystem: Host-associated > Plants > Roots > Unclassified | place... | reverse complement strand
AGATTCTAAGTGAAGCCCAGATGAGCTAAGGAGGTATTGTGCAGTATATGACGATGGGGATGAAGTATTGGGCGGTACAGTGGATGTTTTCAAGGAACGATTTTGTACCAGAGAAAGCAGGTTTTTCAGTGGTACATTACTTGCCATTCCTTGGAAGCAAAATGTGTTCTGTGGACAACACAAAAGATCAAACGAGTAGAGTTTTTGAGACCGTTTAATGCTAGCAGCTGTTGGGTTTGGGACAGATAAGATAAGATTTCCATAAGCCCTTTCAGCCTTAAAGGTGCTCACACCGTGGAATATATATATATATTATTTTTTCTCTTGAACAGGTTTGGAAAAGGTTGTTATTCAATTACCTGTGGAATTCATATTAATCATTTTTAATAAAATTGATTTTTTTATAAAAATATTAAAAACTTATTTGAAGTAATCGTGTTTGTCAATTCAACCAAAAAATCTGATCAAAGTTGGGATTTGTATCTCAGTTTTTTAAATCAACTCGTGAGCCTGGCTTAACAACTACATTATTAACTCATTCCCTTTGGTTTAAAAAATATGCTAGCAAACAAGAAAAATCATTGATACAATTCATGCGGGGACAATAAATAATAATAATAAAAAAAAAAAAACTTTAGAAAAAAAATAAAAAAAAAAGATTAAAGATATACAAAGTCTGCAATATTTTCATTAATCATAAACAATTCCTTAACATTTAAAAAAGTAGGGTATAAATACTAAAACCTTAACTAAACACAAGCAATTGGGCTTATGGTCCACTAAATAAAATATCTAATAATAATTAAATCAAACCCAACAAATAAAGCCAAATTAATAAACTTCAACTAAAAATTCATATAAATTAAACTCAAAAACATAAATTAAAGCTCAATCTCTCAATTGTTTGGGCTATCCTCCATCGTCTTTGATCATACTCTTGCATAAATAATATTTCGGGTTTGGTATCTCTACCAACAATCCATCAAAACCTGGCATGCTCATATAAATTGAATTTGTCTAGTTTGTACCATTTCTAGCCTGGAATCTGAGCATGCTAATTTGTCCATTGCTATCAACCTATCTCCTTTATGTGATCATGCAAGTCATTCATAGATCATTGTGGTCGATTTCTAGTTAGTTGACAGTGAAAGTTGGAAATTAGTTTTGATAGGTAAAAGATGATCCAGCAATACCACTTGATTACAAAAATAGAATACAAAACCCAACTTTTTTGTGTGGCAAGTGGCAGCCATGCAATCTGCGGGCAGTTTGATGCATGCTCGTGTTTAGATTTGTGATCTTTATAGCACATCTCAGACATGATAAACATGATTTCAAAATGTTAAAGACCAAAAATGGTTTCGTATGCTGTCCTAGGTTTTCTTTCTGGTTTGTGTCTATCCCATATGTCCGGTGGATTGGCCTGAGAAATCCGAACCCGAAACCTCTAATTGGATATGAAGGAAGATCCTGGCTCTGTTTCAATTTACTTGTGCATATGAATAGTTGTTAAACCTGGCTTTGTTTTGTTCTACTTCTTTTGTAATCAGTCTAGGAGCTCACTTCAAGTAACTTCAAGAACTCAGCTCCTTTCCAAGCAAGAATACCATGACAATTGGTAAGTACATGAATTAACCAATAAGGGATGCTGATAATGAAATAACACTTTTAAGAATCCAAGTATCAACCTTGAACACTATGCCATTGGCCACCCTTCCTTCTAAAACAGACCAGTAAAATGAATTTATGGACACCAAAATATGGAGCAGAGAGCTACCCTCTTTTAAGCATCATAGACATTCCCCTAAAACAAAACATGTGAGCTAAAGTTACTTGCTGTTTTCAGAAACAAAGAATAAAATTCAACCATCCGAGGATTTGATGACAATCCTGATCCCCACCCATATGCAGCAGCTACAATTACATTAGCATTCGTATGCCCAAGTAAAAAGACTATCGCAAATTACAAGGGATGCTATTTATTTCGTAAGGGGTGTCTCTCTCTAAACTAGCAACAAGCTACCCCAAAACTTGCACTTCTTTCCCACGTTATCGCAGTGAATTCTTTGAATTCAGTGTACACTATGATGGCATTCCTAATAATATCACTTTTGAGAAGTTGCATCCATCGGTTCATTATCTACACCACAATCAGTTCCAAAATTCTGCATTGCATAGAGCTTCATCATCAGAAACAATTTTAGCTGCTTCGGCAGGGCGTGAACTGGTGGGTGTTTCTTCACTAGCCCATCAATTGTAATTTCCCTACTCACAACGAGCTGCTTTTCCCCATTGCTGTAGCATTGCCAAAAATTCAACTAGTTTAGCACAATTTGTAACAGAAGTTGTGTCTTTGTTAAGATTTGTCTGATACATTAAAGATCGAAATAGCAACACTGATATCAAAGTCATATAACAAGAAACATTTAACAACAACACTGATATCAGTTGATCTAGGCCCTTAAAGCTTACTATCATATAAAAGAAAGGCCATACAGTTTTCTTTTTCCTTTTTGGCTCATCTAAATTCTAATGCTTCATCCGTTAACTCAAGACACCCCTTGGTTAGAACTGCCTCCGAATATGCAAATTGTATTTGTATATTGGCTACAATTTGCATATTGGCTAGAATTGCCTCCGAAAATGCAAATTGTATTTGTATAGTTCTAGTTGAATTCATTTATTCTTTGAAAACCTTTAACCTGATGTTAACTCTCCTTTATTTCCACATTCCAATTCCAGATTCAAACCTAAGACATCCCCTTTACAGCAAGAAGAGGCCGCTCAGCTAATCATGTGGTTCAGATTTATTTGCTTTGAAAATCCATGTATTTGTAAATTTCTAATGCAATCATTTTACCGTGGGATGATTATGCAGCCTAGCAATTATCAGAAAACTCTTAGACACGAAGTATAGAGCTGGTCAGACCTGAAAATGAAATTAATGATATGCTTGGCAATTTAACAATATAATCAATGATTCATTAGCTCCCACATATAAGTAGTCAGTTCAATTATGCGAGTTAAAGGCAGAGAGGTAAAGGAAATCAAATGAACAAAAAGGACCATGAAACCAGCAGCAGATAACATCAAAGACAATATCCAAAAATCAGCAGCAGACAATTGTAAGGTCACATAATCATCTCAGCAGATAACATGAGACGATTATGTGACCTTACAATTATCTAAAAGATATTAACTGCAGAGCTGATTGGACGGACCTAAATATGAAATTAATGTGTGCTTCACACTTTAACAATCAAATGGATGCTTTGTATGCTCTCAAATATACACAGCAAGTTAAAGTATGCAAGTGAAAGTGAAAAAATGTAAAGGAAAGAGAATGAACAAAAATGACCAGGAAAGAAATGGCAGATGGCATTAAAAACCAACATCCAAATTGAAAGTTCAGGAAACAAATTAACCAATATTACCTCTGTTAGACCGGGTAAAGATTGTTGTTGCTTCCTACCATTGAAAGTCTCCCATAAACCTGGGACTTTGTCCACATACTTCTTAACGTATTTCACCAAGAACTCCTTATCCCTCATTTTGAGCACTTCCTCAATCTTCACACCACCTTCGAGCAGCTTCTCCGACTCCAAAAGTTTGAAAACATCATACCTCCTTCGACAACTTTTATCAATTTTAAGGGTAAAAAATTCAGGATCTTCACTTAAAATTTGCCGTCCCAATTTCAATGTATTCACAAAGAAATCCGTCGCCACCCTGATTTTCTCTACTGGGGATTTTAAAAAAATCGGATCTCGCTTAAAAGCCGAAAAAATCTCCTCTTCACTCCACCCCAAACTCTTCATCACTTCAATTTTCTCCCTCCAAATTGACTCACTCATGTGAATCCTCACTCTAACAGCCTCAAGAAAAACAGGAGCCTTTGGATCAAATCCCAGATTCTTAAGATCATTCACTGCATTGACCATACTATTATGCTTGTGCTGTACAGTTATTGCGTCCCTAATAAGAAATTCAGCAACCCCATCAAAAGGCACTCCCTCTCTAATAAAAAAATCAATATTTGGTTTCAAACAACCCTTCAAATCACAAGTCAGCAAATTGGAAGAACGATTGATAGCTTCTACGACATTCCTATTACTACCAAGAACAGACTTTAAAAACTGAAAACATGGTTTAATTTGAGAATCTAAGTCAGCGTTCAAAATTACCGGATTTGATACGAAAACCTTGCACATGTGATGACCCACGATGCCATTTTGCACGAGGAGCTGGAGTTTAGGCTTGAGGTTGTCTTCTACATTGTAATTGAGGATTTGAGGCCGCCTTTTAATCAATTTGGTTATGCGGATGCTGGGAATGTTGTGGGACTGGAAGCAGCGGAATACAGATTGGAAGCTTTGGAGGTTGTTTTCATGCAGGTGGAAGTCTCGGGAGAATTCAAGAGCTGATTTTGAGGGAAGCCCACATGAGTTTACGAGGCACTCAACTGTAAATGATGATGATGGTGGTGGGCTACTTGATAGAAAACGTTTATGCATAAGAGAAAGCAGGCTTCTCATTCTGGATGCAAGCAGAAAGTTTCTTGCAGGGGGTTTTGGGTTTCTTTCATAAATCATAACCGATCGGGTCTGGTTGGGCGGGTGGGTTGGATTCGAATTGTTTCCCGTTAATACTCCAATGGAAAATGATGTTCTGATAAGCCATTTTGTATTTTACATAAAATGAGTCAAGAAAGAGAAGAAGTTTAAAAATAAAAAACAATTTCAATTTTCCCTTTATTTTATAGTTTTTTTTTTATTATTATTTTAAATATACAATCTTGACTTTTCATCTTGACAAAGCCATTTTAGCATCTTTCTTACTATCCAAATGTTAAGTCATTCAAAACAAAAGGATTTCCCATCCAAATCATTAATAAGATGGAAGAGAGTACTTGCATGTATCTTATAGTAATGTTTGGTTATTATCACCTGAAAAAAAAGATAAGACAATGAAAAATTAAAAAATAAAATAGAAAAAAAAACATAAATAAAATTATGTTTAATAATAATATACAAGATAAAATGACTTTATCTGTATCTTATTTGGTTATTGCGAGTAAAACATAATAAATACTTTTAATATGTATTATTGTTAATCTTGCATATTTAAAAAAAAAATTATATTTAATGTTGAAATTATCAATATTATAATAATCTAGTTATAAAATCAAGACTGACTTGACAGGTTGATCCAAGATCTAGATTGGTCTGAATTTAAAAAAAATAAAGGAATAATTAACTCAACCAGATCAGGTCATAAAACCAAGTCAACTCGAGATAAAACATGGGTTAAAAACCTATTGACTTTTTCAAGAAATTTTTATGATCAATACAAGGTTGTTTTGATTATTTTTAAACAAAATTTTAGGTCAACCCATGTGACTCTTTCAACCCGTGACATGAACCTTGTCCTTAATCAGGTTTTAAAATTATGATAATAACATTTTTTTTATCCAAACATTGACTCAAGTCAACTCGTATTGACTCTTTTGATTCATGAACTAGGTTTTGTCTTGATCGACCCCCGAGTTAGATTTTAAAAATAAAATAATAACAATTTTTATCTTTACACCGACTCAGGTAAACCTGAATTGACCCTTTTGACCCATGACTTGAGTATTGCCCCGAGTTGGCTCTCAAATCAAGTTTTAAAGCGATGATAATAACCACTTTTATTTTATGTTGATCCAGGTAAAACCGACTTGACCCTCCTGATATGTAACCCGAGTCTTACCCTGAGTTGATCCTTGAGTTGAATTTTAAAACTATGATAATAATAATAATAATTTTTATCCTTACATTAACTCGGGTTAGTAGTTAACTTCACTCGTGACTCAATTCTTGCCTCGGGTTGCCCATTGAATTGAGTTTTAAAACTATGATAACAATCATTTTTATTCTCGCGCTCACTCAGGCCAACCTAACTTGTGACCCAAACCTCAACCAATGACTCGGGCTTTGTCTCGGATTGACTCCCGAGTTGAGTTTTAAAACTATGATAATAACTATTTTTATTCTAACATATCTTAATTGCACAATCTTGGAATTGTAAGTTTTTTACAAGGATATTTTAGAAATAAAAAATATTGTTTCTAGAGATATATCCTTTTTATATTTCATTTAAAAATTATTCTAGAAACATATTTTTTTTTATATTTTTTTTATCTTTTTAATTAAATATATTTTTATCCTTCTCATCTTGTCTTTTTACAGTAACAATAACCAAAAAACTAACCTAGGAAACAACTATGAATGAAGAAAGTGATAATGTTCTTTTAAGAACATAGTAACTAGAAATTTCGTTGTAGTCATATGTGTATACTTAGATTTAAATTTAAAGTAGAAAATAAGGATAAGACTTTAAACAAATTCAGTTAACACATGGAAAAAAAAATACTTGTTCTTGAAACATTATCCAACTGCAGTACGAGAAACGTATCCATATTACAAATTCGAGGCAAGAGTTTGAGCTTAATTATTCTGCAAATCTCCAATTCTAAGCCAAAGAGTTCGTTTACTTGGTAAGTTAGCTGTAAGCTCCTGGAATTTCCTCGAGCCAGTGCCTGTCTATAGTTATCAGATCCAAGCTAAAGAAAAACACACTGGGCTAGTATTTGCGCACAGACAGACAAAAGGGATTTGCTTTTAGGGTTTTGTGCATTTGGGTTCGGTTTAAACTACTATCACAATCCACAATGGTGTTTTATCAATCCAGGAAGTCAGCAACTTGGGGTTTCTGTATCATTAACAGTTCCTCTAGGTTTCTTCATTGCTGGTCAGATTTATGGCAATCGGTATTTTCTTATAAAACTCGGATCGTTGGGTGCAAAATCGGCAAGTACAAGGTAATTAAAGAGCTCGGGGAGGGTACCTCTGGCAGTGTCCGGCAAGCGATTAATCGAGAGTCCGGTGAAATAGTTGCCATTAAACAGATCAAGAGAAAGTACGACTCATGGGAAAAATGTCTGAATTCGAGAGAAGTCAAGTGCTTAAAGAAGTTGAATCATCCTAACACTATGAAGCTTAAGGAAATCACAAAAACAACATCTTGTATTTGATTTTCGAGTGCATGGAAAAGAACCTTTATCAAGTCATTGAAGACAGGAAAACCCGGTTCACAGGAGCAGAAATCAGGAACTTGTGTCGCCAGGTGTTTCAGGGTCTTGATTACATGCACAAGCAAGGTTATTTTCACCGTGACCTGAAGCCAGAGAACTTCTTGGTTACCAGAGACGCTGTCAAGATTGCCGACTTTGGTCTTGCAAGAGAAATCAATTCAAAACCTCCATATACACAATATGTCTGCTCTCGCTGGTATCGAGCGCCTGAAAATATCCTGCACTCGTATTCTTATAGTTCTAAAGTTGATATGTGGGCTATGGGTGCTATCATGGCTGAGTTATTCAATCTCTGTCCACTCTTTCCTGGTACCAGTGGAGCAAACCAGATGTACAGAATATGCAGTGTACGAGGCACTCCAAATATGGATTCATGGGCTGAAGGAAATCATCTCGCGAGGACTATTAAGTACAAATTTCCAAAGTTTGATGGTGCCCGGCTTTCTGCAGTGATACCTTCTGCTAGTAAGGATGCTATCAACCTTATTTCAATGCTTATTTCTTGGAATCCTTGCGATCGGCCCACCGCTGAGGAGGCCTTAAAACATCCTTTCTTCAGGAGTGGCTTCTATATTCCTCCTTCCGGCCACCGCTTATGGCTGCAATTCTATCAGCCAGAAAAAGCGGCCAATTAGAGCAGAAATCCGAGAAGAGATATCATGGAGTTTTTCTAATTGAAGTCTCGAGTACAATTTTCCTTCCCCCAATAAGTTAGAGGCTTGTTCAGGTACGATTGTGTGTTGCGACTTTAATAGGGCTAACCAGGGTGTTTCAAGTCCTGCCAAGCAATTCGAATTTGGAACACGATCCATAAACATGAGCAGAACTACTGAGCTTGGAGTTTCAGAGACAGCTGAGTAACTGGCAATTGCCAAACATGACAATTGGTTCGTACAATCAATTTGTGAAGCATCCAAGGCCGCTTCCTTTCAGGGCTGGAGTGTAAGGAATCAAAGGATCTGCTGACATGCTTATCAGACCAACCCAGCAATTTCATCCTGACAGACAAGTTGTGGTATCAATGAAAACACAGGAGGAGAGACTATTATTCAGAGGTATTTGTAATTTTATTATCTTTCAAAGCATGGACCTGTCTGTTCAGTATATCATATATAAGAATTGAGCTCCATTGTTGAAACAGAAAATTTTGACACGTGATTTTCCTGCTACATCTCTTCAGTTTTCTTATGAAATTAGTTTCACCGAGTTATCCCCTCATTAGAATGTTCCCATAAGCCATATCAGTTGTTGTGCATGGTATTAAACTCATAAAGAGATGAAATTAGTCTCCACTATCTCCGTCTCTTCTCTCCCGGAACAGTAATAAAATGCTACCATAAGGTAGCCATTAATTCTACTTGTTCTGAGTTATTCCAAATTAGGATGTCATCAGTGGAGAATGTTGTTAGTTGTTAGCTAAGCTAGCAATGATAACTTAAGTTGGAGCAGTGCTATCTGGGGCTCTATCAATCAACGCGAAAAAGAAGTATCAAATCTTAAAGATTGGACCTTGAGGAATTGGATTCTGTAATATTTGTTTGGAGATAGCTAAAACATTGGCTTCGACAAGTCCACTGATCTTACCACTCTTCATACCACAGTGGCAGTCCGCTGCTAGGGCTGTTCTTCGTCCGCTCAAAGCAGATGTACAGAATATGCAGAGTGCTAGGCACTCGAACTGTGGATTCATGGGCTGATGGAATTCATCTTGCAAAGACTAACCAGTTTCCGAAGTTTGATAGCGTCCGGCTAGCTGCATTGATACCATCTGCTAGCGAGGACGCCATCAACCTTTTTTCAATGCTTTGTCCTAGGAATCCTGCATAGGCCCCCTGCTGAGGAGGCCTTGAAACATCCTTTCTTCAGGAGTTGCTTTTATATTCCTTTCCTTCGCTTCAGGACCACTGCTAATAGAGCTATTTTATCAGCTAGAACAAGTGGAGAATCAGAGCAGAAATGTGACGGGAGATATCATGGGGCTTTGTCTAATTCAAGTCTTGATTACAGTTTTCCTTTCCCCAACATGTCACACGCTTGTTCGAGGACTATTGTACATTGCAACTTCAACAGGGCTAACAACCGGGATGTTTCAAGTCCTGCCAAGCAATTCAGATTTGAGCCACAATCTATTAACATGGGCAGAACTGCTGTGCGTTGAGTTCCAGATACAGCTGGCATATTGGCAAACATGACAATTGGTTCACGCAGGCAATTTGCGGAACAGCCAAGGTTACTTCCTTTGAAGGCTGGAGTGCAAGGACTCCAGTCTGCTGACATGTTTATCTGACCAACTCAACGATTTCATCATGGCAGAGTCTACACAAGGAAAGTTGCAGTCTGAATGAAAACATAAGCTAGAAGATACTATCATTATGAGGTGTTTGCAAGAACACCTTTTGTTTAATTGTCTTTTTGAAGAATCATGTGTTGAAGTTGGTTATTATCTCACGATAGAAGAAACAAATACAGTATAGACATCGAAATATCTCCCTATATTTATATTTTAAAAATACATAAATTCACTTCAAAACATTTCTATCTTTTCTATATCGGTCTCTATTGTTTTAAAACATTATCCAAACACAAACTAGCAAATCAATATTGGAACTGACAGCTCCTTTGTTAATCAGATAATTTGACGCGTGAATTTTGTGCTCTTAGTTTTTTGAAGAAATTCAAGTTTCACTGAGCTATCCCTCACTAACATGTCCTGGTATCAGTATCTCTACATGCTAATACACTTGTAGGAAACCCATTTATTCTACTAGAACTCTGACTTGTTCCAAATTAGGATGAATTTAACTAAAGGATGAGGAGTTAGATTGATGTATGAACAGCTAGCATCCTTCAAAGAGCATATTAACTGCTTTAAAATACGTTCTAACAAGGTACAACCCACAAAACTGTCCAGAAGTAGAAGAATCCGAGTTCCCCAAACGCTACTCTATTATAAAGCCCGAAAAACTATATTCCCTATGAAACTAACATTAACTTCTTGTAGTCCAGAATCAGAGAGAAGCTAATAAAGATCCCCAACCACGCGCTCCATGTGCATACTTTTCCAAGTTTGCATCCTAAACCATCTATTACCAGCCCTGAGAGTATGGGATTTTTGCCAAGAAAAAATCAGTCATATGACATCCAAAAAACTTAATGATGAAATACTGTCTGCATTACAACATTAACAGCATTGACCAATTTTTTTTATATATATTACATGGCAAAAGAGATCATTTCTATAAGTTCCATAAATGCTCCAATCTACATGATTACATGAATCTCTAAATAACATCCACTGCCATATTTGGTTCGAAGTCCATGTCAAATCTGTAACAGCATCAAGAAATGGCAAGTCAACTACAATGACTCTTAAAGATCTAATTGCAACACTTACAATGACCAGGAAAACTTTCTGATAAGCTGTAACAGCAGTTCGACACAAAATGAGATTAGACAAATTCATAATAAAAAATGAGCTTAAACCCTTGAGAGGAGAAAATGATCTTGTGCATAAGTGAATCTCTTATTAGTTATTACCTCATCTTGAAGCCAAAAAAGTGGGAGAGTAAGAATTTAAGAAGATCAGAGATGGCATAGTCAGTTCAAAAGAAAACAAGTTAAATTTAACATGAAAGCACAGAAAAAGGAACAAATTAGGTCAAGCATGGCAAGCATTAATTAGCTAGAATATTGTGGTTGAATTTATTGATTTACCTATGTTGATACACTCCAATTTAACATCCTTCTCTACTAAATCATAAAACCAGCTTGAACCCCTTTGATAAGAACTGATCCCTGGCAGACACAGGAATTAATACATATCGGATCATAAGTAACCATACCAAAACATGGATTTTGATGAGCACCAAAGATGAGTATGCTTAAGTGTTTAAGCATGGCAACTTAACCAATTGTCAAACTATATCATTGAAAGTATAAAAGGGAACAAATTAGTACAGCCATAAAACAGGAACAAGCTTGAACAAAGAGAATAAAACAAACCTTTTCTTTCTAGTCTTCCTTTTCTCTTGTGTGTCCTTCCCACTAGTCTGGCCCTCACCACCTCCATTTAGTGTGACAAGGCTTCCTACACAAATCTCAGCTATAAAAATAGGAGGAGCACCACGAATCCTGATAATCTTGGACTTTCTCCTTCTCAGATCATACCAAACAAAAAACCTATTATCCAATTCCAACAGAATTTTGTCTCCACCCTTTGAATAAGCTAAAGGTCTAGCATACAACCAAAATTCCTTCACTTGTAGCTGTGCAATAACGGTACATAAATGAGTCCAAGATTCCTTCACACCATATTCCTTCATCACCCATATTTCAACCTGTTTACAGTTCTTATTACAAAACACACATAAACACCCTCCTAAAACTCCCACATTCATTTCATGTTCATTGCTGGAATAATCGGGTTGTGGTATTATCTTAAACTCTTCAGCTCCAAGATCAAAAGCGACAATCAAATCACTCCCATTTTCTTTTCCCTTTCCCACTACAGTAGCCTTCCAATGAACAGCACTATTAGCAAACACACCATACCCTCTTCTACAGCGAGGGTGATAATCAGGTGGCAGAATAAACCTCAAGTCATAAGGATAGTCATCAATTCTTTTCCAAGAATTTGACTTCAAGCTATAAACTTTGACCTCACAGTGAAAAAACCCATCAGGACTATCACCATAAAAGTGTATAAATCTCACAACTTTATAGTCTTCATTAATGGGGTCATGTCCAAATCCATAAAAATTGAACAGGCTAGACACTTTAGAATCGTCCAAGTCATTTGGCAACTCTAAAGGTGAAACGGGTATCATTTTCTTTTCTCTAGTTGATGGATTATATAGAGCAATACTAAAGTCAGAATTTAACAGGGCAAGCAGTCCATTACAAGAACCCATTACTTCAGTAGCGCAGTCGTCACTTTTTAAAGGATTGTTTTTCAGTTCTATGGAGGTGAAGTCGGGTGAGTCCAAGTCTACAGTGCATAAGTTGGTGGCATCTCTAAGAATGAGGTTGAGATGGGTGTGTGCTTGTGATGATCTTTTGAGATGAGTGTTGATAAAGTATGGACTGTCGATTTCTTTGCACCATGATTTAGACACGCACCTGAAACGTTTGAGAGATTTGACCGGTAGTCTGCTTAGAATATCGGCTGTTATCTCTGGAAAGAGCATCATCAACGTCTTCAATGGTGGTGTTGGTTTTGAGTCTTTAGGGATATTTTTGCGGGAGGGGAGGAGGAGGAGGAGGGGAGCGTTTCTTCTTCTTCTTCTTCTTTATTTTTACAGAGTACAAGGGGCATGGAAATGTTGCAAAACCAGAGGGGGCATAGAATGAAAGTTACTAGAGAGTCACGGGTTAGGTCTCAACTTTGCAAAAAATTACTATAAAGGGATTGCAATTGACAGTGAGCATGAACTGCAAGGAAGAAAAAACAATTCATGGGCGGAATCCGGAGGGAAGGTGAGCGGAAAAAAAAAAAAAAGGAAGAAAAGGAAGGGGCCACACCTAAACGCCTTGTATGAAAGGTCATGTCGATACTATATTACTATTCTAGATAGACAAAGAATGATTGTCTTTTGAGGTCAGATAAAGTCGCTTGCCCCATTCCGGCGTTTGTATCACACGTGCTAAACATTTAATTTCTTATTCTATAATAACTATTCAATTGAGTTGCAAATTTCATCCCACCAGAGCTTAAGCTTCTTCTTCTTTTTTTATTTTTTATTTAGTCATTAATTTTAATAACTCTTCATTTTATCTTAAATTTTATACTATCCAAACCCAAGCCCGAATAAAAAGAGAATGAGGGAAGGAAGTAGTTAGCTAGTCAAGTTAGCCTGGACACAAAAAGATGATCATATTCTCCATCACTCACGAAATCCAAATGTGGATATTAACATGAAATCCCTCAGTTAACCTAAAGACATGATCATAAGCTTCTCAGCATGTAGCTGACAATTTGTTTCCAGCACAGCCATTCAAAGCACATGCATTCATTCATTCATGGTAAGCACTGAGTTTGAAATTCACTTCTCAACCCTCTCCCTCACTCGGGCTACCTTCATGATTTTGTCAGCAACTCAGCTAGTTGTACTTCGTATATACTAAGTACAGTACTACTTGGCCAAAAACTTTATATAGACAGATGATACCCTGTTTCAAAATCAAAGGCATAAATGGTCATTCAAATTCTTCCCAGAGATAACTGAATCGTAAAATGCTCCTCAGTATTACATTTTCTTCCAAGCTATAGACATACTCCAGCAGAATTTATCCTCTGATATAAGTTCTTCATGACCTACAAAAATACTCTCTCTCAGTTTGCAAAACAATCATCTAACCACATTGCAGAAAATCTAATAAACCTGGGACATTGTCTGCATACTTAGTAACAAAGTTTTCCAAGAATTTCTTCTCACTCAATGATGTTAACAGCCACGCAATCCTGATGTCCCCATCAATCGGGTTCTTTGACTTCAAAGTCTTCAAAACATTGTACCTTGGACGGAGCCTTTTATCAATTGAGTAATGAAGGAACCAGGAGTTCGTAATAACAGTTTGAGGTTTCAATCTCAAGGTACCCGCAAAAAAATCCATGACATCCCTGATCTTCTCCTCTGAACATCCCAAAATAAGGGGATCATGCTTAAAATCCTTTAAAATTTCCTCCTCAGTCCAACCCAAACTCTTCAACACTCCAACTTTCTTCTTCCGAGTGGGGTCGCTCGTTTGTAACATCACTCTAAGAGCATGCATAAACATGGGAGTATTTGGTTCAATGCCCAAGTTTTTAAGAGCATTCACAGTATAGACCATCCTAGAATGCTTTTGCTGTATGGCTCCTGGTTGTGAGATAATCAGTTTTGCTACCCTATCAAAAGTTACCCCCTCTTTTATCAACAAATCAATATTTGGTTGCATAATACCTTTCACATTATACGTCAACAGCCATGGAGAACGCTATGAGCCACGACAATTTTCCCAGTACAACCAAGAAATGACTTCAAGAACCCAAAACATGGCTTAATTTGAGAATCTAAAGGTTTTATCAAAATAAATGGTTTTGACACAATAAGCTCAGGCAGAAGTTGGCCCGCTAACCCATGTTTAACGAAGAAGTCGAACTTCGGCTTGATATTGCTTTCTACTCTGCTTTGGAGGATTCGGGGATGATTCTGGATCAGTTGGGTGATCAGGGTGTCGCTGAAGTTGTGAGCTTTCAAGAACTCAAGTACAAATTTGGAGTTTCTTTTCATCCATTTGGAACTTCTTAGAAACCGAAAGAGATGATTTTAAGGGAAGCCCACATGAATTGACGAGAAATTGAACTGTAAATGATGGCGAAGATCTACTGGTGGGTAGTGGAGAGGTAGGAGGAGAAAGAGTAACAGACGATGTTACCAAGAAACGTTTTTTAAGCACAGAAAGCAAGTTTCTCATTGGTATAATAGTGGCCATTATGGAAGCAAAAAAGAAGCTTCTTGAAAAAGCAATTGGCGTTTGAGATTGGACAAAATCTAGTGAGAAATGGAGAGAGAGACACCTGGAAGGACAAGGAGAAGAGCACTGACCAACAAGGGTTTTGTTCTGTCCAAGTGGGTTTGGCTGTCTCTGTCCGTGGAGTCGGCCACAAGATGAAGCAAATGGGCTGGATTCCATAGTTTAGCACCGGGCTCCTTTCAATCTTCTTAAACAAAAGCAGTTGTAGCCCTTGAGAGTTTCACTTAGTTCTAATTAAGTCCTCTTTCTTTCATACAATCTACCATACCACAAGTAACCAAATTAGCAGCATTATTGGCTGTCTCTGTCTATGGAGTCAGAAAGAAGATCAAGGGAAGTTAGGGAACGAACCATGGAGAGAAGCCATCAAAATCGTAAGGGACGTGGCAACCATTCCTCTTTCTCTTCCTCGTCTCAATCAACAAGGATCAGAAACACCAAAGTTTCAAACTTTAATGAATCCAGCAGTGCCACTAATTGTGCTACTAACAATAGAAGTAATGCCCATGATGATCCCCAGTGGAAACCCAGAAGAGGAAACACGAGTAGCAGCAATAACCAGAAAGAAAAAATCAAAACAGAAGAAGATAAGGAAGCGGATTCTTCAGATTTTCCAAGACTAATTGGAACTTGCCCTTTTATGTGCCCAGGTAAAAGAAAAAAAAACACAACTTTTACATGGTTAAGTCTTTGAGTCAAATTTTAGTGTTTGTTATTTTTCCAGACTGGTTTTGGATGCTTAGTGTTCACTCTTTATATCGTGGAGGCAAAATTTTGATTCAGTCCTAGCTGCTGTTGTGTGTATTGGTGAATGTTTGAGAGGAGGGAATCCGTACAGATTCGGTGTCGAAATGGGTGTATGTTAGAATTTAACAGGGAAATTTCTCATGTGCTGGATTTCTCTTTTATTAGTCATAAATGGAGGAGTCGGGTCTCTTTGTATGTCTTGCACTTGTTTCTATTCTTTGTTTTGATTAATGGCAGCAATGTATAAAGGACTATTTGTTAGATTGAGATAGTCTTGCATTGCAGGTGAACTTGTGACATTAGGTCTTTGTGGCAAGTGAGTTGCCAAATTGATCCATTTTTGCTCTCCCTTTTAACCTTTATATCTTGACGAGAAGCTATTATAAAGACATGAGAGGAAGCTAGCTACGTGAGAGGCCGAGAAATCATGCTTGATGGGGAGTGATCAGTGTGCTATTCTTTTCTGTTGTCCGAGGACATCTAATTTTATCTTCTTGAGTAGATATCTCCTGTCAGATTTGCTTTATTTAGTTAGATATTTGGTTTAGTGTTGGAACGAATGAATTGAGTCACGTTGAGGTTGAGTTTTTTGGAAGCATCTTCCTTCTGTCTTGGATTTTCCTTACTCAATGTTTGCTCCACTCAGCTATACATTTGATCAAGTGCTTTGGAAGTTTCTCTTTAGTTTCAAAAAAGAAACGAGATGTTTTAATGAAGCAGCGGCAGTCGTGCTATTTTGATTTATTTGGTGGGACAGTTTTTAGTGTCAGAAGTGTTTATGGGTTTTATTTTTATTTTCCAAAGACAACATATTTGTTGCTTGATGTATCTGTTAACTTATATATTCATCTCTGTGATGATAGAGAGTGAAAGGTCCCAACGAGAGCGACTGCAAGATTTAGCTGTGTTTGAGAGGCTCCATGGAAATCCCAGGAAAACATCTCAAGCCTTAGCAGTCAAAAAGGTAAGTTACCTATTATGTCTGCTGACCTCATTATCATTTTTTCCTCTAATATATATTGATCATAGTGCACTGCTCCAAGTTCCTGCATTTTGGCTGTTTCAAAGAGCATTAGGTTCAAGCTTGTCGGGAACATTTTCATCCCATCCCTGCGTGCACCATTATGTGCTTCCAGAATGCCTTTCTACTATTGTCTCCATCCACTTTTCTTTTAACTGAAACCAACTGAATCACAACCTCCTCTGGCAGTGCAAGTTTTTTCCTGTACTTTCCTTTTGGCATTTCTTTAAGAAGGTGTTACATTTTCTAAATACACCATAAGCTATACACAATAGTAGCAATTACACTCGACACATATCAGTTGTGCCAGAAATCTTACTCTCTCGATTGTGTATTAGTTGTAGAGATTAGTCTTCTGCCAGACTAGCAATTCCATTTGCAACTGTTATCTATATCCACTTCGGAATTGCTCGTCTGATAAGGGTATCAATTATATAGGTTTCAGAAATCCTGCTAATTGAAATTGGGTGATGTATTGGGAGTGAGCTCTATCATATTTTAGGACATTTTACAAAGACTTTAATTTCTTAGGCGGCCTTGATTTTTTTTTTTTTATGCACAGATGAAGTTATTCTAAATTATTATGCTTTAACTTTTGTAACAAATTCGACATATAAAAAAACAGAGGAATTTTCTACTTTGCGTGACATCTTCTACATTGCAATTGTTTGCTATTATGAAGTCACTGGATCAGTTATCATCATTATCATAAGTGCCTTAGTAATGATCTCCATCCAATTTTTTTGTTATGTATCTTTTCGATTCATTTATGTAACTGGAAGCTTTCACGTGATACTCATAGAATGTTTTTTGTACTGTTAACGGTTCTTTGGTATGTTATCCACTTTTCCTGTTCTTTTCTTTCATAATCATTTAGCTTTCTAATTTATTTGTTACCACCTCTCTTTTCTTTTCATCTTTGGACAATGTTAGATGCATTTATTTTCTCTGTAATGTTAGGATGCTTCATTTTTGTTATTAGGTGTTTTTGAGTCCCCTGCATGTTGTTATTAGGTGTTTCATAGTGCATTAGACATTTATAAGATTCAAAATTCATCACTTTGGACTTCCCTCACTAGTTTTGCAGAACTATATCCGCCAAGCACATGCAAGCATCTGATGTGCGGCCGCTTCCAGTATTAGAAGACACTTTGGCCTATCTCTTAAATTTGCTGGATTCAACAGACCATCCTTTTGAAGTGGTTCATGACTTCATTTTTGATAGGACAAGGTCTATCAGACAAGATCTTAGCATGCAGAATATTGTTGATGATAAATCAATCTACATGTATGAGAAAATGGTACGGTTCCTTGGCAAAAACCTTCAATTACCTCCCCCTTCTAAATCTCCATCTCCTCAGTAAGTTTTTCTGCCAGTGCAATAGGGTGATTGACTTGTTCTTTCATGAAGTTCAATATATGTATAATGAATTGGGTTACTAGAATCACTTTTCTCATAAGAATCGAGAAATAGTTACTAGCATTTGGCATTTGTGAGAAAATAGTATAGCTTGTTATGCTGTTTGTTGATAAAGTGATAGCAGCTGTAAATGATAAAGGCTAGTTCTTTTTCTATTATTTGCTCTTGTATAATCATTTTGGGACATTATAGGAGAAGAAAGGTAGCAATTTTTTTCGTGTTCCTAGATGATAATAGTGTGGATGTGTCACTGAGTTCATCTAGATGGCCAACCAAAATAAGCAAATGGACTATGTCTACTGGATACTGCTGGGATTATCTTTGAAGAGACTGGATAGTAATATATTTCATTAACTCTAAATATTTGAAACTTTGGAATTTAAGGCATGCAGGTGATATTTGGACACAATTTTGTTATACAGGTTAAATTTCATGTTATATCTCACCTCAAGCTTCAACGTTGTCGTAGCAGTTCAGATATTTCTTCAGTGCATTACCTCAACATGGAGCAGCTTACAAAGGCTCTGACATCTCTATATAATCTGTATGATGCAAATCGAGATTCTGGTACTGTTTATGGAAATGAGGCTGAGTTTCATTCGCTTTACGTGCTGCTTCATCTTGATTCTAACACCCAACCCATGGTTGATCTCTACTTCATCAGTGTGGTTAATTTTTTTCTGCATTCTTAAAGGCAGCTTCAACTGGGTACTAAATATGTGAATTGTAACTATTTTTCATCAAAAGGGGGAGTCACTTTCTTTGTGGTTTCGTTTTGTGCTTCATCCAATTATCCGGTCAAAAGAAATGTGTTTTGCCCGGAGTGTTCTAAGGTATAATCAAATTTTTGCACCATTTGGTTACTGTTCAGCATGTGGAATGCTGTCTTTCTCTTCTTCCTTTTTTCCTTCAAGTTGTTTTGGACAATTTTTTTCTTATGTTTCTAACAGGTTTTATCAGATGGGCAACTATATGCGTTTCTTTTCTACCATATCTGCCGAGGCATCTTATCTGCAGTACTGTATTCTTGAACCTTACATCAACAAGGTAATGATATCTATCAGTTTTTTATTAGCATTGCCTTCTGGTTTTTCTTATTTTATCACCAACAAAAAAAGAAAAGCATTCTGGTAATTTGGATCTTAAATGGATTCGACAACTGCATTAGTGTTGGCCTAATTTGCCACCCCCCCCCCCCTGCCCCCCACTCCCCAAATTTCTGAAAATCTGCTGCTCTCGTATTCTTGCATTCTTTGTGTAGCTTTCCTTTCCTTTTTTTCCCTTCTGTTCATTCCCTTTGTTGAAGTTTTCAATTTCTCTGCTTCCTTCGCAAATTCATTATATTTCTGGTAGAATTAAAAAGTTGCCTTTTATCATCTCTGGTTCTTGTCACAATCTTTTTTCTCCATACCGTGAAGGTTCGAGCATTGTCCCTGTCATATATAAATAATGCCGGCTACAAGCTTCATCCATATCCTCTGGTTCACCTATCTAAGCTCTTGAAGATGAAGGTACAATTTCCACTACATGGAATTAACTGCATTATTATTTGGATGATTAACGTTTTTTGAAACACAAATGCTGCATCGTCCTTTTAGGAATCAGATTTGGAGGTATTGTGCAATGCTTGTGGCCTGGAGACCTGTGCAGATGATATGGGAAATAAGTTGCTACCCACTAAGCAAACGACTTTCTGTTGTCCCAAGGAAGGGTTTCAAAGCTACAACTTCACGGGTTTGGAAAAGTTCGAGAGCTGACTTGACGGTGCAATCCTTTTTTTCTTCGTCAGATATCTATTCCTTGTGGGGATTTAGCTTGCATAGACTGTGTCTACATTCTGCATTTAACCTGTTGTAAATTGTATTTGCTGTAAGTTCTTCAATAAAAGGATGATTGCGTGTGGCAACTTCTAAAAGGAGTGTATTCAAGACCATTACAAACGTCAATTAATTAAGAAAAACGATAATTGAATACATCAAAGCATATCTGCATGTCTTCTCAAGAAAAACAAGTTTTAGTTGTGTTCTTCACCATTTCTCAATGATTTATCAACAGATTTCATTCTTTCAGAGGATTTCTAACTTCCAAAGGATGTGGCAAAATTTGCTACATCATGGATTTCCCAACTTTCAAGCCTCTGATTATACCTAGAAGAAGAATGCTGACCGAGGAGCCTTCCTTGAAAGCACTCCCTCGTAAAACGACATTGAATTGTCCAACATGAGCCAGTGATGGTAACATCATACTAAAAACAAATTTATGGCTTTCTTGGAAGAAGTAGTTGCTCGTGCGATTCAAAATGCTTTTAATTTGAAAATTTATATTAGTATGATATGAAAATATAAAAATATTAATTTAAAATAAAAAAAATTAAATTTTCATGAAATTAAACTTATGTCCTTGTCAAGTTATTCAAAACTAAAAAAAAAAAGTTCCCACATATGACAAGTCAACTAATTTCATAAATATCAAAGACTAGTTATAAATATGGCTTCCAAGAAAAAAAAAGTAATTATTACAAATAAATAAATACACCAAGATTTAATTAAGGGTGTAATTTCAATGTTTCACTTTTATTATTATAAATTAATTCTATAATTTTTTAAAAAAATCCAACCTTACCCTCTAGTATTGACTAACTAACAATTCACATCTTATTCTATTCATTTCTTACATTTTTCCTCTCAAGTCCACATATATGTCATTAAAAAAATTATAAAACTAAAAAAAAAAACTCAATAACCAAATTTAAAAAGCATGTGATTTAACAATCAAGGGTTAAATTGAAACTGTTTTAAAGTTAGAAGAGCAATATTGTAAAATGAGAAACTATAAGGATAGAAGTGAGTATCAATAAATCTATAAGTATGGGATGGAAGTTTTTTACCCTCAAATAAAAAGGAGAGAGCTTATGAGAGAAAGCGGCAGCCAACAACAGGGGCTCCTCTATTTGGTCCCTTCTCTCATCTCTGTCTTCGCCATCGCCACTGCTTCGCGGCTCTCTCGAAAACCCTAATTCCTCTCCATTTTCACAATATCACAAGAAAACCTGTCTCCTCGACAACATCTCCCTCTCGAAAAAAGAGCCTTCTTTTTCGAGCTCTCTCTATAATAAATAAACGAACACCTCAATCTCAGGTAATACTATCTGCTTTATATATATTTTTTTGGTTAATATTTTGACTATAATTGCTCACTTTTCATGTTTCTTGTTTGTTATTGAAGTATTTTTGTGGTTATATCTGATTGATCGTTTTTATTTGGTCTGATTTCATGTAAAGTCTCGTTCTTTATATATATATATATATTTGTTTGATTTTAGCTGTTTTTTTCTTTTGGTTTTGAAAGGGGAACTGATTACAAAATTTGGGTTTTTTTTCCTGATGATTTGTATTCGTGAACCTAGTTAATATTGAGGGTTAAAAGAAAAGATTGTTTGTGTTGAATAACGTTAGAGAAGTTACAGATTACCCTGATGTTAACTTAATTTTGATTAACTAATTAACTTAGATTTTGTGTTTAAGGTTGGTAGTGATTCTGAGAAGGGGTTGATTTAGTCATCAATTTTATTTAATTCAATGTAGGCTGAAATGATTTGTAAACGGTAGGGCTGTGTGTTTTGATCTTAAGATGAACTCATTGAAGGCTATTTACAAGGATATAAAGCTTATGAGAGCTTCCTGGAATAAATCCAAGAACCCATGAGTGTCGTTGGGTGATGATTTTTTTTGAGGAGGAGTTTGATGAGGGCTGTAATTGTTCTTCAGAAGTTGTACCAACTTGCATTGCACAAATTTGGTATCTTTGCATGTTGTTGATTCTTAGTGTGTTTCAATGATTCTTATTAATTTCTACAAAATTTTCAATTTTCAATAGAAAATTAAAGTTTGCCTGTTTGCTCTGTGACATGGTTGTGCAATAGGAAAGTGTATGGGTGCATAGATTGTTCTGTAAAATCTAAAATTAAGGATAGACTGAGCTAGTTCTTGGGCCTCTGGTTTATTGGAGATGTGATTGCTAGATTATTTACTGCTAACGTGATTCATTCTACCTCTCTCTGTGCCCAAATTATCTTAACGTTTGTGGCTGGGCATCAGAAATTGCGATTTTTCTATGGGCATCTTATGTGTGTTGGAGCTATCAAATTTTGTTCCATCAGATAAAAAGCATTTTCAGGTGTGCAAAGTGGCTTTCAACAGTGTATTTTTTATTGTTTTCTATGGACTTATGCTACTCCATATACCTGTCAACTGGCATGTTGTGTGTTAAATGTCCCTGTAATCTACTACTTGCTGACCAATGCACATGCCTTGAATTGTTGCTAAAAGTTTATGTGCTGTCACTACCTATTAATCTATGTACTTTCTTCTGCATGAATTTTACTAACTGAAGCTTTTTTCCAGTGCAGCTTGAAGATAGTTACAATTGCTGAACAGGGTACTGAACTGAGGTGAATCTTGGAGATCAGTATTAGTGTACGTGTTTTTATTTCTGCAGCCTTTATAAAGCCATGGCCATCCAAACTAGTTTGCAGCTTATTTCTTACTCACAAGAGCTCGTAGACGGACAGCCAGTGCATGTTTCTTCAAACTGCCTTCCAATCAAAGCTTTAAAATATGAACCAGCTGGGCATGCTTATCACTCTGCTGCTTTAAAACTCCTTGGTTGGGAGGAGGAAGGCACAAAGAGTGAAGATCAGAAAGTGTCCAAAGACAAAGAACAATCGTATATGCCTTCATCTGAATCCTATAGCACCAAAGGTAAAAAGAAAACTGGATCTGGAGATAAGCAACAGGATCACTATGCCATGCTGGGTTTAGGCCATTTGAGATATCTTGCCACAGAAGAACAGATACGGAAAAGTTATCGTGAGGTTGCTTTGAAGTATCACCCAGACAAGCAGGCTGCTATTCTTCTTGCTGAGGAAACTGAGGCAGCAAAACAAGCAAAAAAGAATGAAATAGAGAGCCACTTTAAAGCTATCCAAGAAGCGTATGAAGCTTTGATTGATCCTGTGAAGAGAAGAATATACGACTCCACAGATGAGTTTGATGATGAAATTCCAACTGACTGTGCCCCTCAAGACTTCTTCAAGGTTTTTGGTCCTGCTTTTATGAGGAATGGGCGGTGGTCAGTTAACCAACCAATCCCATCTTTAGGTGATGAGAACACTTCTTTAAAAGAAGTAGATAGCTTTTATAATTTTTGGTACAGCTTTAAAAGCTGGAGAGAGTTCCCTCATGCGGATGAATTTGATCTTGAGCAAGCTGAGTCTCGTGACCATAAGAGATGGATGGAGAGGCAAAATGCAAAGCTTTCAGAAAAGGCTAGAAAGGAAGACTATGCACGGATACGCACTCTTGTTGACAGTGCTTATAAAAGAGACCCAAGAATATTGAGGAGAAAGGAGGAGGGGAAAGCTGAGAAGCAAAGAAGGAAGGAAGCTAAGTTTTTGGCAAAAAGGTTGCAAGAAGAAGAAGCTGCAAGGGCTGCTGAAGAGGAGAGACGCCAGAAAGAAGAGGAGGGAAAACGTGCTGCTGAAGCTGCTTTACAGCAGAAGAAGTTAAAGGAGAAAGAGAAGAAGCTTCTGCGTAAAGAGCGGAGTCGCCTTCGCACTCTTTCAGCACCTGTTCTGCCTCAGTGTTTGCTCAATCTTGGTGAGGATGATGTGGAAAATCTTTGTATGTCACTGGATATTGAGCAGCTTAGGAGTTTATGTGACAGAATGGAAGGTAAAGAAGTGGTAGAGCAAGCAAAAGTGCTGAGAGATGCATGTGGATGTGATCATGATTCCAGTAGCAGTAAACTGGGTGAGAAAAAGATTTCACAGCAGAATGGCTCTTTGAAGTCCAATGGAAGAACCCCATCAAGCAGCTCTGGAAAGAAGGAGAAACCTTGGAGCCGAGAAGAAATTGAGCTTCTGAGGAAAGGAATTCAGAAATATCCTAAAGGAACATCTCGGAGGTGGGAGGTTATTTCAGAGTACATTGGTACAGGAAGATCTGTTGAAGAAATTCTGAAAGCAACTAAAACTGTCCTACTTCAGAAGCCTGATACAGCTAAAGCTTTTGATTCTTTTCTCGAAAAGAGGAAACCTGCACAATCCATTGCATCTCCGCTTACAACTAGAGACGAAATACAAGGGGCATCAGCGATGCAGGCACCTGAAAGTAGTGTTGCAAAGATTGCTGAAGAAGAGTCTTCAAGAGACACAGACAAGCAGAAAACTGATGACATAGTTACTGCAAATGGGGTGTCTTCGAGTGCAGACCAAGACGTGTGGTCTGCGGTGCAAGAAAGAGCCTTGGTTCAGGCTCTAAAAACCTTCCCAAAAGAAATCTCTCAACGTTGGGAGCGGGTTGCTGCTGCTGTTCCTGGGAAAACTGCAAACCAGTGCAGGAAAAAATTGGCTTTGCTGAAGGAGAACTTTAGAAACAAGAAAAGTACGGCTTAGTTTGTTGTTGGGTGTGGCTTTGAGGTTGAAAAACAATTGCAGATGTGCTTGAGGATGTCTTAACCTTATCCCTTTAAGATCCCATTCTTTCTCTCCCTAGATAAGAAGCAGTGAAGCTGCATGTGACGAGAGCAATTT
>Ga0307514_10001774_pt1 | contig 24442 bp, 31 predicted proteins | sample 16_EM_MG_FD_203088 | JGI IMG/M metagenome (GOLD analysis project Ga0307514, IMG submission 203088) | Populus trichocarpa ectomycorrhiza microbial communities from riparian zone in the Pacific Northwest, United States - 16_EM | ecosystem: Host-associated > Plants > Roots > Unclassified | place... | reverse complement strand
CCAAGTTTTCGAGGGTTAGAATTCTTGTGACGACAGTTGTTACTCGTCCCCCTCCCTCGATCGATACCAGCCGCGCACAAGTCGGGAATCGACTGTGTTGGGCTTCTAGCCTCTGTCTCACCACTGACTGGCCATCACAACGTAATCACAGACGGCTCATTCGCCCAAGTCGATGTATATTGTACACGGCCTTTTATTTTTCATTCACGCCCAATAATAAGTAAGGAGACAGGAACAGAGAGAAGGAGGATGTCCAGGTGGAAGCCAGAGGAACACCCGATATAAAAAGGAATAAGAAAAGAAAAGAGGGTCAACGAGTTTCTGTAAAACACGTAAAAAGGAGGATTAAAACCATCAAATCTAAGGTAATGTAATGTATAAGAGCAATAAACTATTTGATAGAGGCAGCAAAGGAAAGGAAATATCGAACCACGAAAAAGAGGGTAGAAGGATATCATCACAACAAGTGGTCGTCAACGCCGGAGAGAGGGAACAGCGAGTCCGTGCGCCGACGGAGAGAGCAGGGGGATTAACGCGACGGTATAAGTACCAAGGGGTTCGAATCTGGGAACGGATGGCCAGAGGGAAATAAAAGCAAAGAGGATCAGCCGCACGCGTTTTTACGCGGGGTCGAGAAATCAACAAATATATACTGCAAATCAGGATAGGGAGGGAGAGGCGAAGGGATTGAGGCGGGATGGTCCGTTGGTTCCAACAACAACATTGACAATAAACACAACATATCTTACGAGAGCACCCAACTGTGGGGACCAGGTGGGAGAGAGAGAGAGAGAGAGAGAGTGCGAGTGGAGGGAGAGATTAGGCGGCGGGAGGGACTGTCATGTGGTTGCCTAGTGCGAAGTTCCGAAACGATATGTGGCGACATCAACAACAGTCGACTCCTGGTTAGAGTACACAGGAGATACAATAGACGTAGGGTTCATGAGTCCACTATGGGACTGGCCGTTCCCGTATGCCGGAACGGCGTAGTGTCCCACCTTGGAAGTAGCGTCGAATGTGTCGTTATACATCGAATACGAATTGGCCGAATACTGGCTTTCATAACAGGTCCTCCCAACGTTGCCAACAAGAGGACCGCTCTCGAGGGTCGGGGGCGAAATCACGGGATTCGTCGTAATCCTGGTGCCCTCAGTATACCTCTCTCTGCCGTCCTTCGAAATGAGCATCAGTCTCAAGAATTAGGGCAAAAGGGGACCTCCGTTTGATACTCACATATGGAACCGACCCTTCCTGATTGTTGGTCAAAGCTGAAGCCAACTCGCTGGTCAGTGAAAATCGGACGGGTTTGGTGGATGGATGAGGGCTGCCTCCGTTCGAAACACTTGACCTGGGAGACGCATACGCGGTATTAATCCCCGAGGTATTCTCGCCGCTGTGCACTTGCTCCGGTGATCGGTTCGCCGAATCCGTTGGAGACGCCGTCATGTGTCCCTCGATCCCCAAATTTGAAAAGTGATCCAAGACACTGGATGCAATGGCGCAGTTACCGGTCAGCTGGGCGGAGGTGGGGAAGCGGGAAACTTACTGTGATTGACGTCGCGAGTGTGGATGGAAGTCAGTCGGGTACTCGTCGACGCTCCCAGGTTCTGAATAGAAGGCGCTAGTGATGCTCGACTCGCTATCGGCAACCGAGGCGATGGAACTGAAGCGGGTAGCGAAAGGACTATACGAAACGTTGGGGGACACCTCCTCCTCTTGATCGGCGTCTGTGACGGGTGGGAAAGCGTAGCTGTTGAGAGCAGCTGACAGATGGTCTGATGATTCGCTGGTGCTTGGGGAAGGAGCCGGGGGAGAAGCAGTGGAATCGCCGAAGGAGAAATTTGGATTGGGTAATGGACCCGGAATCGGTTCAGCAACTGAGCGTGATGGCATGGTGTACAGCCCATCGTGATATCTCGAGGTGAATATGGGCGTGGAATGTTTGATGGGCACAAAGGGCGCATCCATGGAGTGGGGTGTTCCCTGCGAGAACACATATGGCATAGACGCGCGGTGGGAAGGAATCGAGCGGTAGCTGGGGGAAAGATGTCCGTACTGATCTGCCGCTTTAGCTCCCGGTAGCGAGTTGGATTTACCACTCCCGTGGAGGCGATGTCGTCGAATTGGACCTGGACTTGCATAAAGAGCGTTACTACCACCATGGTTTGCGGCCGCGGCCAAATGGGCGTAAGGGTGGGCGGCGAGTCTGCTGACGTCCATACCCAAAGAACCACGCCGGGCGAGGGGATCAAAGGTTGGCTGTATCCTGTGACGCGGATAATCATCAGAGGCTGAGCGAGTGATGATGGGAAGTGAACCCCTGCGAAGGTTGATGGGATGGTTGGGCTCTGTCAAGTCATATCTGTTGGAGAGGATGGATGGGGCTGCGGACTGGGAGTCATTTGTCAAATCGAGACTGCCAACGGTCGGAGGAGAAACTGGAGGAGAGACAGAGGGAGGATTGCTATCGGTAGCGGTCGAGGAGCTCCGTTGCAGCGAAGTCGAGCCATTCACGCCAGTACCCTCTTGTGAGTCAGGAGAGTCTAACGGTGAGGGTTGAGGTTGTTGAAGCTTGGCGGCAGCCTTTTTTGCCAATGTCTTTTCTTTCGCCCTCCTACATAAGGATTAGGGTGGGATGAAGGGATATGAAGTGAGGGCGCACCTGTTCTGGAACCAGACCTGTGAATTGCCAGTAATATGCGCGTCAGAAAGATTCGAGGTAAATGCGGGGGCTCAGATTGGCAGACCGACCTGAACGCCTCTGGGTGTCATATCAAGCTGTCTTGCCAGATTCGCGCGCATGACGCCATTCGGTTTCTTGTCGTGAGCAAAGGTTTGTTCAAGGACCTCGAGCTGCGCCTGAGTGGTCCTCTTTCGATGTTTAATCTCGTTGGGGATGTAAGGATAGAACTCTCTAAAGTCGACAAGAGAAGGATCTGCGCCTGGGGGGACGATGTTTGGGATGCAGGAATTGGAGAGGGTTGAGTAGTCGTGTGAGTTATCCATTGGTGGTGGAAGGGGGGTTCGGGGTAACGAGGAAAGAGAAAGAGAGGATGAAACAGAGGAGGGATATGAAATATAGAAGAAGGAAGAATATGATATAGGGACAGAGGGATAGAGAGAGCGAAGGAGAGAGAGAGAGAGAACTGAGCGAGAGTTTGAAAGAGAGAGAGAGAAGACAGGACAGATATTCCAATACGGGGTCTGTTGTCAGGAACGGTCAACTGTGCAAGATCCCGCCAGTCTGTTTCTGGAAGTCTCCTCCCGTCAGTCCGGTGTCCCAACCGATCCTTCGCGTATTTCTCTTTGCCCTCCGCATTCAACTCCGTCCTCCTATGACGCTACACCTCGGCAAAAGAAAACACGAATAGAAAGCTTTTTCGCGAAAACCGCTTTCCCCTCCCCACTCGTTGTATCACGGAGATCGCCTCGAAACATCACAGCTGATGTGACAACCAACCATTGATCCGTCTCCTCTCATCTAATTCGCAAAAACGTCATCAACTGTATCTGTATCGAGTAAACAAAATCGACAGAAAACATAACATGGCAATAAACATGGCTGGCCTAAGATGTTAATAAACAAGAAAGGAAAACATACCCCGAAACCTAAAAGAGGGTGTGGACAGAAAACAATTTATGCAAAATGCGAATGACATCGAGGGTTAGGTAGGAAAAAAGTCATGAGGGAGCGTACAAGAACAATAAGTAGATTGGAAGACGAAAAAGAAGAAATTAGCCAAAATGGTCAATAGCAAGTTACACATGCGCATGCAAGAAACAGGGAAACCACAACGGGCTGGCTGGCCAATGCTTCCGTCGTCTTCAATTCACGGACTCAAATCCATCGGCTCGCCGTAGTCTTTACTGCTCCTTCCGAGAATACTCCCCAGAAAAGAGTCCGGAACACCAGCCAACGGCGACCCGCCAAACGCTGGTCTACCTGCGCGTCTAGCCTTCTCCATCGCGTCCCTTGCACGAGAGACCACGAGATGAGAACGGATTCGATGGACGTCCAGCCGATTCGTCGGATTAGACCGCATCATGCTCTTGATCAGCTCCAGCAGTTCGGGACAGTCGTCCAATTCAACCTGCTCAAAGTTGTCTTGTCGAAGCTTGTGCCATGCCTCGCCCCTGCCAAACACAGCAACCATCAATGCCATCATTCAAAACCCAATCGCAGATCATCGTTGCGACAGGCGAAAATAGAAACTCACTGTCCCGGTACCACAATATTCGCCGCAGTCTCGAGGATAGTCATCCCTAATCTGTAACCGACGCCGAATCAATCAATAAAACTCGTAACAACAAACACAAAGGTCACAAACCCAAAAATGTCCGCCGCTTTGCTGTATCTGCCCTGCAGAACTTCTGCTGCCATGTATTCCTTGTCGCCTTCGCGCTCGAACCCTTCCCCAGCAGACCTTGGCCAGACAGATGCCATCCCAAAGTCCCCAATCTTTAGCCTGCCTTCCGCGGTCACGAAAATGTTCGCTGGCTTCAGATCGAGATGGAGAATCCCGTTGTCATGGACGAACATCATGCCCTATTTACGTAATAACACCGGAGGGAAATAAACCCCAACAGAGTCATGGTCAGGAAAAAAAACGCCGAGGGGTAATAGGGTACATACCTCTGTTAGCTCTGCCAAGATCTTCCACACGCGAGCTTCATCCAGTCTTGGGAATTTCCGTCCGTAGTCCCACAGAAATCTCCCAAAGCTCCCGAGCGCACAAAGTTCCGTCTGGATGAACAACAGTCCGTCTTGTTCCCAGCTATCGAAATATCTCAACACATTTGGATGTCCACGTCGCACTTCCGACGCTTCAGTGAGCTGCCTCAGGATGTCGACTTCCTCTCGCAGACGCAACCTGACAACAGCACCATCCTTAACCTCGTATCCCGTAATGATGAATGAACAAGGTCACATACCGATGCTTCACGCCTTCAATGGGTTTCGACTTCTTGACAGCGTACAGGTTGTCCTCCTTCGCGCTCATGGAACCAAAGTCATTGTCATCAGCCTTTCGTCGGACCTTGAGTACACGGCCAAATTCCCCACTTCCGAGGTGTTCATCGAGTACGTCAAAGTCCCGCTCAAACTTCCCCGGACATTCATCAGACATCACTGGCTGGGCGAACCGGATACATGTTCGTTGTTTCAATGGACTTGGTCCGATTGGTCTTCGTCCAGACTTCAGGAACCGTGGTGAGGTCGGAGAGGTAATCGTAGAGTTAGACGACGAAGAGGCAGAGCGTTGGCTATTAGACGATCGCTCCGGTTTTGACGCAGAAAGTTGAAGATTCGGAATTTGAGGAGGGGGTAGGTGCCATTCACCTAAATGAAACCTAGGTCAGCAACTGAGACGAGTCGTAGGTATGAAATGTTTGAGTACCTTTGTCTTTCGTCGGAGTCACGGTACCGGAGGTATCGCTCCCACTTGACATGGTCGAAAACGCCCCGCTGCTACTCCTTCGCATCAACCAATTGGTGCGCCCAGTCACGGACTTGGTGTTCTTGGGATTTTCTCTTGGTCGACCAAGCCCTAGACCAGCGTACTTGACGTCCTTCCTCTCTGTTGGGCTATCCGCATCCCCTCCACTAGAGAGGGTAGGGAAAGCTGCAGGTAGACTCTTTCTGGGCTTCTTGCCAGTAGCGGTCTTCTTTCCTCCGCCTCTACCAGGAGGCGGAGCGAGATAGTCGAACTCTTCCGAACCGATCTTGCGGGTGAACGCGCTTTGCCAAGGTCGCTCGACAGCAAAATGCGTCGTTTTCAACTTCTTGACAGGTGTATCAGGCATCCGCTTCGAACCGTCTTCTTTGCCATACGCAGGTTTGGTGTTTCCTTTGAGCAGATGCATGATAAAGGCATCGGCTTCAGAGCGAACATATGCTTCAGGATCGCGACCGAAGAGATCGCTATCAAGGCCAGCTACGAAGGGGCCATCACGAGATAGCCAGCCGGACGCCTGGCTGGGAGAAACTGGTGTGACAAGACCGTCGCCGCTGTTTATCGTGCTGAGCGAAGAGGATGCGCCAGGCATGTTCGGAATACGGTCGTCGTCACTCTCGAATAAAACAGCTGAGTCTCGAGGTTTATACTTCTTCGGCAAGTAGGTGATGGGGTTTCGCGGACGTGAAGGAGTGCTGTCGATCACTGTGAAGGCAAACGAGGAATCTGATGGTCCGCTAAAGAAGTCGTCGATATCGGTATCTTCTTCGCTATAATTCGGAAGAGGATTGAAGGGAGGGGATTTGGAAGGTGTCGCTTCCCATGTGGCATAGATGTCATTTCCGCAATAGGTGTGCCTGTTGTCCATCTTGACTTGAGTTCTGTGGGTCGTGTGCTTGGGCCGCAAAGTGGATCGAGGGGGAGACTTCGCCTCAGGCCCAGGGATTGAGGGTCCAAAAAAGAGGGAAGCGGAACTGTTGCTAGTATGACGTTGGACAGGCCGCCTCGCGGCGGATTGGGACTGTGTCCTGGAGCGAGGGCCAGCACCAGCCTGAGCACGGAAGAGGGAAACTGGAGATGGGATGTCGGTGGAAGAAACCGAAGATGTTGACCCACAACGGGTCCGCGGGTGTCCAACCGAGGGGAAGGCAATTACTCCTGCAGTTGGCCTCTTCACGGTCTTGGACGCTGACTGTGAAAATAAATCATGAGCCACTATGATGAGTGCGCCAAGCAAGTGAGAAGACTCACGTGCACAATGAAAGGAGAGTCGGCGAGGTCTTCCGACAGCGCGGTCGAGCTGGGTTTGGAACGAACCCTACGCTTCGAAACGTGGCCACCAGGAGAAACATTGGTCGCAATTCCATCGTTACGATTGAGCAAGAGCTTAGGTTGGTCTAGATCGCTATCGGAATCGTCCGCGAAGGCGGCCAAGTTTCCTATCCTCAACTTGGTCATAGTTTCTGCCTGACGTCTCAGAGCGTGGTCGGTATCGGCTTTGGTTTGGGGTGTCCTGGAGGAAAAGCGGGGTGCTGAAAGTGGCGCAAGCCGGTCAAAGGAAAAAGAGTCGGTCGATGAACGAGTAGAAAGTGGAGCAGCAGATGTAACTTTGAGCGGTGTAACAGCAGGTTTTCGCAAGGGTGTAGTCTTGAATAGAGGAGCGGGTTTCCGTTTAGCACCAATCCCCGCGTCGGGATGACGAGGAAGCTCGTCAGGAAAATGAAAAAGGTTCGACAGCGAATCTTTCACCGGCGTCCGCAGAGGTACAGAGTTGGAATGCGCCGGAAGGCGGGGTGGAGTGGAGTCGGGGCCACGTCTGCTCACCAGGCGTGAAGTTGAGGGCGATGAAAAGAGGTCGTCAGTGTCCATCATGCTGCGAGCTTTGAGTGGAGATGGGGTCACAGTCGGAGAGTAACACGAAGACCTTTTGGCCGATTCGAGCCTCGGTGGGGTGCTGGTCATTATTAAGGGTGAGCTGAAGGGTGGATCGCGGGAGAATGGGGATGTATAGCGCTGGGATGGAGAGGATGCAAGCATTGTTTTCTAGGCTGAAAGAGGGACGGAAAGATAGAATATTTGGGTTACTTGAGCGTCGTCGTCTTGGACGTTGTAATCGAGGGTGGCGTCGCTGGAAGCGTCGGTGAATTCGATGTCCGTCCGCAAGGCGTCGTCGAGGATCGTGGGGTGTGTAGAAGGGCGGCGCGTCGTTTTATGGTCTGGTCAAGGTTGTGCAAGTTCGGGGGACAGCGTGGCACGAGAGTCAACACGTCATGTGACCGCGTTTGACTATTCCCGATTAGGAAACACACGTTGCTATTGTAAGGCTCGGAAAAGAAAGGTGACTGTCGCAAAGTTGAACTGTCGGGTTGACGCGCGTCGGACGCATCGCGGCTGTTCCATGAATTCAGTCATGAATTTTTAGAGAAAATTCTGCCTCGAAGAGAGGATATAATCCACCTGTCATTTGAGTCCTGGCTTTCTTTACGACCATGGTGACCTTGCATGACTCAGAGGGATTCCCCTAACGTCACGCGTAGCCCAAATGTAACCGACATTGAAAGGAGAAGCCCTCTTGAACCGGGTGCTATATCGGCACACTGGTAGGGATGCCCTAAAACGATAAGCAGTGATAAGCGGGACTTTTACTTGACAAATGGCACGAGGTTGACTTGCGGGTGTGTTTGATCAGGTTGTTCGAACATGACTGGGCAACGTGCTTTGAGGTGCGTTGTAAAAACGCGCCGCCACAATCAAAGTGAGAAGAGTTGAGGTTTTTGTTTGGTTTGGCGGCTATTGCCAAACAACGCCCTTCTTCGCCACTGATCATGCTGAACGGAAAGAGGATGGTTTCAAACGCCCGTATGTTCGTGGTGCTCAGGGCATACAGCGATGCTGCTCCCGTTAATACTGGTATGGAACGAGGGGGGGTGCAAAACCTTTGTACCTAATCACCTTGAACAGCTTTACGGTCCCAACTGCTGGCAGACCTCAAAACTGCTATGAAGGTGAGTAACTGCGAAACTCCTAACCCGAAACTTCGATTCTAAATGCTACAGTAAATCCTTGGACAGAATAAGAATACAATGGCTTCCACCACAATACGCGTAAGTTCACACGGACACCCGTTGACGACCAGGGAAGCGCTTCTTGACACGGATCGCTCCAGGCCGTTCTCGCAGAGGTGTATGCGGCAGATAAAGCCCGACTAGAAAAAATACCGGATTCAGGCATTGTCTCACTCCTTCGGAAGGCCGCCCACAGACGCGTGAGTCCTTTGATGTCCATTTCTGGCCACATTTCACAGTTTCTCGGCTAACGATACCAATCCGCAACTATAGCTCGACAACGCGAGTCAATTTGAAAAAGGTGACAGGGAGGATCTCGCCGCAAAGGAGAAGGAGGAACATGCGTTCCTCACCTCTTACCTTCCTTCGCTGCTCCCAGAAGCCGAAATCGACAAGGTCTTGAAACCCATTGTCGATAATCTAAAGGCAGGAGCGAAACCTGATGAATCAAAGAAGCTGGTCGGTCTGGTCTTCAAGTCATTTTACTCCCAAGTGAATCGATCGACTGTGGATCCTGACCTGGTCAAAAAGCGAGCAGACGCCTTGCTGGCTGACTCTTGATTGCAAGATAATTCACCTACAGGCCCTTCGCATAGCATCTCACTTACCACTAGCCGCATAATATACTTCCCTTTTACCAGAGCGCCGAGCATGGGAAACATAGAAAACAATTTTATGACTGTGCTGTAGTACGTATATGAAAAAAATCTGGAATAGTCGATGTGACAATGGGTGAGGACCATCTAATTATAGCCTGCCCTCAGAGACAACTTCCCTCTGTTTTCCGGTGTCGCGTCCCTGGGTTTTACTGTTTCCTTCGCCGACACTGCCCACAGTGGGCCGGACGTCGGGGACGGTACCGTCTAAATTGGGAAGGGTGCTCCTCAGCCTCGTCAATTCATCAACCAATCGATTCACGACCTCGTCCACGCGACCCAAAACCCTTAGCCTTTCATCGATTGCTTCCCGGGTCACCCGATCCCAATTTCTTATCTCCTCTTCATTCAATGTGCTAGGTAGCAGTTCAAGCAACTCGTCAAGTGTGTTGCGTCGGGAACTTTGTTCGGCACCCAAACGGGAAGAAAACGTCGGGGGCGTTGGGTAACCCTGCACGGAAGGGTAGTAGTAAGGAGGCAAAGGTCCTGAAGGTCGGGGGGATTGTGGATATCGTGTGTATTGAGTCGTAGGAGTCGGTGAGTTGAAGACAAAACTCGGAGTAGAGGGGAAAGTCGTGGGTGTGGGACTGAAGTCCGTCAAAGGTAAAAGCCGAGGGACAGTTGTAGAAGGATTCGGATCAGCGGAAGCAGATGTTGATGGGTGTGGTTGGATGGGGGTTGACGCCTGTGTCTGTGATGTTGTTGGCTGTGCGGAGGAGTGGGCTCGAGCGGATGTGGCGCTGGTGGTGAATGGGCTGGGCGGTGGAATGGAGGCCGTCCCGTTGATTGCGCCTGCCGTGGTATCACTCACGGGTTGTAGCCCTAAACGACGGAGGGCCGCATTCAAGGTAGCGTCGCGCGTTGCCGTGGATCCTCGAGGGGGATCAGCCGTGGTGGAATCCGAAGATTCAGACTCCGTGAAGGAACCTGAACTCGTGTCCGAAGCTGAGGAGGTAGAATCAGAGGCTGTTGTGCTTGTAGATTGTTCTAGGACCGGCGCAGGAGGGTCCTGTTCCGCAGGTTGAGGAGCCGGTTGGGCCAAGTGTTGAAGCGGCAACTGCAAACCCCATGGATACCAAAGACCGTCTGGACCATAGAAACCAGGGAACTGAGGTGGTGGCTGCAACTGAGCGGGAGGTGGATAACCCCATGGGAATGGTGACGCTGGCATCTGTTGTTGATTTCCGACAGGTTGCTGACCCCAAGCAAAACCTAATGCGCCATTCTGCACTCCATTGGCTCCAATACCTGCGTTTCCAAACTGACCTGGGACAAGAGGGGGCTGAGCAGCGGCATTGAGGAATCTGTTCAGCCAGTTAGGCGGTTGTTGTCCTTGGTTATCCCCTGCGAGGACCGGGCCACCAAACAATGCCGCAGGGCGCGCAGCGGCCTGTGGTTGGGGCGGTGGGTTGCGTTGGGCTTGCTGACCAGCGCGAGGTTGTGGAGTAGACTCCAGTACGGTACGACGACTATCGAGGGGTTAGAACGCGTGGTTTTATCCATGCGAGTATTTTTGGACTTACCAAGTAGGACAGCTCTGCTGTCGCTCAAGCCATGACCTAAGACAGTTGAAGTGGAAGATGTGCCCACACGGTAGTTTCTTCGGCGTGGTGTTAGGTCCAGCTCGTCCCTGAACTTGTGGATCGGGGAGTGCAAGTTCATCGCGGCAGATAATGCAGGTCCTATCTGACATGTCGTTCAGCTCAGCCTCTGTGGCGTTAGGATAGCGACGATCCATGTCTCGAGTGGCGGAGAGGTAACGAGTGAGCGCGCGGAATCGTGTGACGAACGAACGAGCAGTGATGTACACGTCTCGAATCATGTTCAAAGGAAGGCCATGCTTCACGATTATCAGCGAGAAGAACAGAAGGTAGGTTGTGAGCTTCATGAAATCTATGGGGGGTGAATTTGAGACCTCAAGACCGGGGGCGGTGCATACATACCTGTGCAAAGTTCGATGTAAAATAGATACATCGATTTGTTTTCCCATGGGGGCGCAGTCTCTCCACCATTCGCACGCGCGTGGCGGAACTCGATGATGTTGATGCAGTACTTGGCGATAGAATTCAAGGCGCTGGCAAGTAGGATTGCGTACTGAGGGATGATCAGCAGCTGAGAGAGACTAATCCACTAGGGACTTACCTCATTGGCAAATAGAACTGTCCCGCCGACCCCTTCCGTGAAGATTGTGTTCATTGCAACACCAAGGGCGACAACATCGACTGTGACCAGTATGGTGAAGAGTACGACCATTCGAACGTGGAAGAGAGCACCTGGACCGGGGTAAGGTACTTGGTCCATCTGGAGGCAGGTCAGTCATCCCTGGAGCCGTGAGACACTTCGGAAGCCACTCGCCGATTCCATTCTGTCGCTCATCAACCAATGGAAGCACTTCACAAACAGGAGAAACCCAAACATGATGGCAAATGGAATATCGAATTCGTCGCGGAAGATGGTGAAGGCCAGTAGGGACTCTGTAACGAACATCCATGTTTGGTCATACAGTCGCTATGGGCAATTTTCAGCAGTGATACCTCCTGAAATGCCCAGGAAGCATACCTCGACTTCACGTGGTTGCAGTTGCCCAAAGAATATCTTCTGTAACACCTTGCCACTCACAAGAGCCAGAACCACGCAGAAATTGGCCAGGAACTAGACGATCAAGGTTAAGCGGGGTCGTTGTCGATACAAATGGGGACGCACCAGAACACTTCGCCCACTCCGACCAAGATAGACAGCGATAGAGTAGAAGTTTGAGTGGTTCCGACAGGCATTGGCGATCACAGCCACAACTGCAATCGTACTGGCCAGAGCGTATAGCGTGAATCTTTGAGCGGTGACCACGTTCGCCAAAGGCTGCACACGTTGACGTATCAGATCGTTAAAGGGCATTGTATCGGTTCGGCCCCCTGGATCGTGCAGGGACTCCCCGGGGTTGTTTAGGTTTGAACTTGTAGGAAGCTATATGTAATGACGACGTGTCACCAATCCGCCATGCGCCTTTTCCCACGATTGCTTACACCTCTCTTGGCGCACGTGCAGAAACAAAACGTTGGCTGGGAAGAGGGAACGTAATCCGAGTCGGCCCTTGACTCATTTATATTATCCCTACATGATAGTTAACAAAATCAGGTAGACGTAATTCCACGCTTTTTTTTGATACTACTTGAGATCTTCTCCTAAATAGGATGGTTCAGTGTTGGATGATCCCTTGCAGTCCTTAAATAACACGTTCAAATCGTCTTAGCCGTGACTAGGGTCAACTTCCTTGACCATGAGCATATACCACGAGGGAGTACGATTAAGGCCTGTCCCAAGTGACCAAGAAAAAGTGCCACGAACCTGGATTGAACAGGTGACCTGTAGAATTGAGTCCGTTATCGACTTCAGTCTATCGCTCTCCCAACTGAGCTATCGCGGCTTGAAAATCGGCATTTTTCGAAGACATGACCATGGTCACACTCCCGAGCGAGTCGAATTTGAAAACGATAAACTTTGACCCGAGGTAGGATATCGGATGCGAAATACGTAAGGCCAGCCGCCTTGGTGAACGCTAGACGGGAATCCTGTATCGGGTTTTGCCCGTGATTATCGTTCATTTCTTGTGATCTCCCCTCACGAAATCCGCTCCACTCATCATGAAGTGCCATCACTGTTACCACCATGTAGAGGGTCGACTAGGAACAAAGGTACAATGATGGCGAAGGACCATCAAGCGCATTGGCTATAAGTATAAACTGCCGAGGGACCCCAGAACTCCAGCACGGACAGATGTCAGTTGTGTTGAGTCGCGATCCTAAGGCTGGATACCCACTCAAAGGTCCGAATGCCGAAGATGGTGCTAAAAAATTGTGATACACGCGTTTGATAAAATCAGATAAGCCGCCCTATCGCTCCTCAAAAACGAGGTGAGAGGACGGGTGACCACGCCACGTGTTGTTTTACGTTGCGAACCAATGTCCTCCAGCAAACCAAACCCACTTCCACTGGGAGATGTCCTTCGGGACCTCGCAGTCTTACGTGCTTCGGATGTTGATCTGACGGACGGGACGACCTTCCCAGATGCAGAGCTCACTGATGGCGCGAATGAGGCTGATGGAACCCGAAAATCGGTCCAGCAGTCTTATCAATTCGTGAAGGAGGCGAGAGAAGCGCTAAGGGTCCACCAACGAGGCGATCTCGATAAGCAGGGAGACGAGTTGGACATCTTGCGAAGCAAGCTGGAAGGGCTGCGAGACGGAGCCCGAGATCCCAACCACCAAAAGTCAGTCTTTTAGTCCCGCCCCGAGCTCGGAGCTGACTTACTGCGGCATTGTTATCCGGTTGTAGTGACGAATAGATGTCATAAGAAAGCGAAATGTAATGGTCACTACAAACCCTTTTGTTATCAATAAACGGTGTTCGGGGTCCGGGGTCCGGCCCCTCGCCTCGTAGCTTCCCTGGGCCTCGTGTTCGTTCAAAAGGCTGCAGCCCGACGTCAATCGTCTTTTCTTCAGGACCGTCTCCTTGACGTCTCACGACCACCACACCCACATCGTCTATCAACAGACCGGTGTGCGTGTTTAACGTTTACGACTTAAGCTTGGGATTGTCGACCACGGCAACGTTCCCCGTCAGCCTTGCAATGACGTTTGAACCGGCACCACTCCCGCTCGCCTTGTTCGCGGTCAGGGTTATCGCCCCTGTCCTCGTTCTCCTCTCCGCCATTTCGGTCATTCCAACCAAGACATCCTCGAGCCTACCCTCTCCCATCACATCCGTCGTCGTCAAGTCCCAGGTGCCCCGTCGGGGACTGATCCTGTCATTTCTCACTCTTGCCTCCTTCTCCTACTTTTCCGATGGCCTTACTTTCGTAGTATTCGCGGTTCTCAACAAGTATTGGCCACCTTTAACCGCCATCGAAATCAGTGCAATTTTAGGGATAATTTCCTACGGTGGACTGGCGGTTCTAGGAGCTTACAAGGACATCAATGGCGTCAACGTCTGGTCGTTTGCTTCCGTCAAATATGCAATCTCACTCGCCCTTCTGTTCGATACCGCACTGGTGGTTTTACTTGCGACCACGTTCAAGTCAGGTTTGTTGTAACCTCTTTTCTCTTTTTCGGCAACGTATTCAAGCCAAATTTTCAGTGACCATACCTGCCATTTTGCATATCGCATTCCCTGCATTCCGTATTCTACTCTTAATTCCCCTCTTCTTCGCACTGCATTACCCTCGCGTCGAATTCGCTCCCGTCGAGAACGCCGAAGAACGTGAGCCGCAACCCACAGCCTCCACCTTCTTGATCACTCCGCAACCGATCCGAGCTTCGGCCGGCCTTAATTCCCTATCTACCAAGTATGGAACCATCAGTGACCGCTCCCTCGCGCCAAGTTCAAACCCATCAACTCGCGCCCCCACTCCGGTTCCACAGCCCGCCGGACCCTCCAAGAAGAAACAGAAGGATGAAGTGACCTACAACCCGTCATGGAGCGAGTTCCAACAGCGCCTGAAGAACATCACACCCTACTTATGGCCATCCAGGAGCAAGTCCCTCCAGGCAATCGCTGTGAGTACCCTGATTTTCTGCATTTAGTTGACGTGTGCTCATCCCTCTCCAGGGCGTTTGTATCTTGTTACTGGCCGTTGGTCGCGTTGTGAACGTCTTCCTCCCCCTAACTCTTGGAAAACTAGTCAGCGTCCTTGAGAAGGGCGACGGAACTTCCTTCTGGCCTTACCTTCTCACCTACATCGGGTTACGCTTCCTCCAGAGCAATGGCGGTATTGGTGCACTCCGTGACGTAAGTTAACAGATCTTGAACGTCCCAACTAATTTCTAACTTCAACTTTCCCTAGACTCTTTGGGGGCCTGTGATGCAATATTCAGATCGTGGTACGCGTTGATTTCGTCCCTTGTCCTACTACGCGCCTCATTCTTTGCACCAGCCATGTCTCAGCTTGCGTTCGACCACCTCTTGAATCTTTCTTTGTCTTTCCATGTGCGTCGCAAGACTGGAGAAGTATTAAGGATTCTGGACAGAGGTGCAGCCATAAACCGCACCCTCGAGGTACCTACTCTCACGACTAAGTTGGAGCTCTGCTCACTCGTGAATCTGTAGCTTATACTGTTCAACATCATTCCCACATTTGTCGACATTGTTATCGCGCTGATTCTCTTCGCTTTTATCTTCAACTGGACCCTCACCGTTGTCATCGCAATCGCTGCAAGTGCATACAGTGCGTCCACAACTTGCCGCTACTAATGTATACTAAAGTCACTCCTAAGTTGTTGCCACCGTCGTCTTGACCCGTTGGAGAACTAAGCTCCGCAGGCAGATGAACGATAGGGATATCACAACCCGGGGCATCCACACCGATTGTCTTCTGAACTACGAAACCGTCAAGTACTTCAATGGAGAGCAACACGAAGGTGAACGATACCGCACCGCACTTGCTGAGTACCAGGCACTCGAGTATCGTGTCATCGGTAGGTTGCATTTTCGATGTGTCTGTTCTACCCTCACACTGCCTCCAGTTTCCCTCAACTTGCTGAACCTCGTGCAAAACTTGATTCTCGTATGTCTAACTCCCAACCCGATTCTTCTCCTGGTCTGACTCCACACTAGACCCTTGGTTTCCTCGTTGGAACGATTATCATGGCCCTGCGGGTCACAAATGGGGACAACTCCGCTAGTGATTTCGTCATTTTCGTCGCATACCTCGTCCAACTTTATGAACCCTTGAACATGCTCGCTTCCATCTACCGCTCCATTAATACCGCCCTCGTGGACACCGAGAAGTTGCTCAAACTGCTCAACGAACCTGTCGGTATCACAGACAAATCCAATGCCCCGGATCTCATTGTCACTAATGGAGAAATCGAGTTTGGTTCGTTGATCCCCTCAGTACCAAATTGATACGTAACTTACCCCTCTCATGCTTTCACATAGACAATGTCAGCTTCTCGTATGATGGTCGCGTTACTGCTTTGGACAGGGTGTCTTTTAGGGTCCCAAAAGGTTCATCGGTTGCTCTTGTCGGAGGCTCCGGCTCTGGAAAGTCCACTATTCTACGGCTCCTTTACCGATTCTACGATCTCAAAGAAGGTCAAGGAAGAATCTTGATCGACGGTCAGGATATCCGGGATGTCACTCAGGCCAGTCTGAGGAAAGCAATTGGCGTCGTTCCTCAGGATAGCATCCTTTTCAATGCAAGCATCAAGTACAACATCGGTTATGGAAGGCTTGGCGCCTCGGACGAAGAAATCATTGCTGCGACCGCGGCTGCCCAGATGCACGAAAGGATCCTGAGCTTCCCCGACGGCTACGAGACCAAGGTTGGGGAGCGTGGTGTCAGGTTGAGCGGTGGGGAGAAACAACGTGTGGCCATCGCCAGGACCCTATTGAAGAACCCACCCATTCTTCTACTTGACGAGGCTACCAGTGCCCTCGACACTTCGACGGAGAAGGACATTCAAAAAGCTTTGGAAGATTTGGCCCAGGGGCGTACTTCCCTGTCCATCGCGCACCGTCTCTCGGTACGTTTTTACCTAGTTTCTCCCTCGCACGAGCTGATCACATGCACGTATTTGTTCAATAGACTATCGCTACCGCCGATCAGTAAGTGCCCTTCTAGCCCCTCGATAGTTCATTTGCTTATGTACTCTGCAGGATCCTGGTTCTAATGGAGGGTTCCGTGATTGAACGTGGAACCCACGCTGAATTGCTCGGTTTGAATGGCACGTTTGCAGAGATGTGGAACGATCAGGTCTCTGCTTCCGACTCTGCTTCTACCGTTGCAAAGAGGCAGTCTGTGGTTGCTGGTTATGAGGTTGGGCAGGATACTACCACCGCGCAGGATGTGACCGAGAGCGGGGACGCAGCGGAATACGAGGCCAATCACTCTGGTGTCGGTGCTAATATCAAATTGGCCGAAAACGACGCGAACGCTCCTGTGGATTTCCCAACTACCGACCGTGACCCCGAGGTGGAGGAGGAGCCTCTTAAACCTAAACAAGAGCCTGCCGTGGAACGTGAACCGTCGCAGCCAGTCACATTCCCCACTACAGTTGCCTTCCCTGGCTCTGGTGATGCGGAATCCCGTGACACCCCGTTCAACGCAAATGGGTCCCGCCCGCAAAGCCCAGGAGTAACGTTCGAAGCGCAGCCCCCACCATCTAGGAACGAAACTCCTGATCCTGATGCGGAGCAAAAGAGGAAGCGTACCGCGTCACAGAACTTCCAGCGTCTGGGCAGGAGAATCTCAATTGGAACCAGGAGGGCTGGTTCTGCTCTGGGAATTCCAATCCAGAACATCCCCGGTTTCAAGCGTGAGGGAACCTCGGCCTCGATCAACAAGGATGAGCCCGTGACAGATGCACCCGTTACCGGCAGCCCAGCGCCGAGCTTGAACGATAGCGCGAAAGCGAAGAAACTGAAGAAGGATAAGAAGGAGAAGCGAAAGACACTTGGTTGAAGCACGCTCGGAGCGGAGTTCCAGTTATCCTTTTCCCCATTCTCTCATTCTCGTACATACGTACAGCATGTTTTCCCCCTTGCGTTCGATCGCATCCGTCTCCTTTGTCGCCGTTACCGAATTCGATGTAGTCGGTTCATTACACATGGTTTTACACTACGCCTTGTATGTACATATACATAAACACTTGTGCTCGTCTCTTGCCTGATGTTGTTTGTATACATGTCTCAGTCAAGACACGGGACCGAATGCTCAGGAGAATAACAAGGACAAATAACAACCGCCGGAGTTTGAATGAGGAGAATATAAACCTCACGATCGAAATCCCCTCCCCCCTCTCCTCTCTTTCCTCACCCTCACAACTCACCCTTCCCTGTCTCTTTTCCTTTGCTTTCGTTCTGATTCGGTATTAGCTTGAGGTACGAGAGAACGCCGATAATCATGTCAGCAAAGTTATATGTTGGGTCGGTTGTCTCCCTTCTCATCGCTACCCTATCTCCCCCTTTCCGATACTGATTGCCTTGCCTTGTTTCTGCTCCCTGTCCCACTCCGTCTCTCCTTTCCCTATCCACCCTACCCCCATCCATGGTTACTCTCCTTTCATGTTGCTTAAACCGTTGTGCTCCTGCCTGCGTCTCGGTTTTTGACAATATAGAAATTTGAGCTGGAACACTACCGATGATACTCTGCGCACTGTTAGTATTAGTCCAACGCGTTCTTCCTAATTCCGTGTCCTGATCGTGCTTTGTTTCTTAACCGCTCGTGTTGGCTCCCGTTCGTCCGTCCCGAATGTTGTCTCCGATCCGTCGTTGTCTCGGGATTACTCTCACAGGCCTTCTCTGATTATGGCCAAGTTCTCGATGTGTGTACCGGTTTGATTTCATCTGTTGCTCTCTTCTGCGCGTAACCCGTCTCCACGACGGCGCACTATTTGGGATAATCTTGAAGGTCCGCTCAAAGAGGGAGTGATCGAAGGCATCTGATCAATTCCGCTTTGGGGGATGATCCGTCAAGGAGTCTGGACGTGTTGCTGATTGTCTTTTTATTATTAGTCAATCGTGATGCGCGATCGTGACACTGGCCGCTCTCGTGGCTTCGGTTTCGTCACCTTCAGCAACGAGACGGAGGCTAACAACGCCATTGGGGCCCTCAACGAACAGGAGCTTGACGGCCGCAGGATCAAGGTCAACCTCGCCAATAGCCGTGGTGGCGGAGGAGGTGGTGGAGGTGGAGGTTTGTCTCCCCTATGTCATCCATACAATTTTTGCTTAGTGTCGGCATTATAGGATACGGCAGCGGTGGTGGAGGATATAGCGGAGGCGGCGGAGGCTACAACCAAGGCGGTTACGGTGGTGGTGGTTATAGTGGCGGTGGCGGTGGTTACCGTGAGTCCTATGATTGGACTGCGATTGATTCACACTCACAGTATCTACAGAACAAGGTTACGGTGGAGGTGGATATGGCGGCGGTTACTAAAGTCAGTCGCCCTTTTACCAGTTGCCCCCAGTGCTGACGAGTGACTCGATCAGGTCTGACACCCTTCATCATCGACTTGAGCTGCCATTTCTGTTCTCCCCTGTGTCCTTGGGTCGCATTGGTGTCTTGGTCCTTGATTGCGGAAAAACATACTGCTAGGACTCGTTGTACTATTAGTGGCGCATCTCGTGTGCATTCCCCTTTTCTTCTCCCCATCATGTCGCGTCCTTCTTTACATGCATGTCTGTTGCTGTGTGCCTTCGGGAACACTGTATACTCATTTCGTGCCAAAAAATGCGTTCGAGTTCGCTTGTGTGTTCATGTATGGTTACCATCTTGCTCGAAACACGCGGTAAGCCAACACGTTCTATCCACGCGGGCCTAGTCGGAGTGCGACTCGGACTAAGGTTTACTTCTCATTGCGGGCAAAGAATAATGCGATGATAAAATGTCAAAAATACAGTTGAGAGCGGGTATACGTGTCCCAAAAACAACAAGGATGTCTATACGAAGAGGGGATGGGGAGAACGCGTGCTGGAAAGAGAAACGGTAACCTCTATATTGGGCACTCCACGTGAATCAACCCTCGTGTATCAATTTGCTTGAGGTGGTGGGCAATGCACTCCTTCATCTTCTTCGACGACTGGCAAGACTCTGTAGCAACCATGAATCTCACGCTCTTCAGCTTCACGAACCTCGTCTGCGTTAGTGCATTCCAGAGCGAGGGCCAATCGAACCGATCGAAATCGTCCGGAGCGAATATATCGGTAATTCCGAGATCAATTTCTTCGACGTGCGAGGAGGATATTTGGGATATCACGAGGGGGATCCAAGCGAGGGTACCTATCCCAGCGAAGATGAAGTTGAGTGTCCGGAGGTCCGTGCAGTGGGATATCGTCGGGAAAAGATCTGCGTTGCCTGTATTCAGGAGGGCGAGGCTAGGTAAGTATGGGCGCTCTAATTTGGGAGTGAGATGAAGGGACTAAAAAGTGGGGGTCTCGACGGCCGAAGGAGAGAGAGATGAAGGGGGTGAACCAAGAGAGCGGCGTTTCCTCAATCGATCGCTTCCGGCCTGTTCATCGAGAAAAAGGGGAGACGACGGACTTACCGTCTTTTGAATCCGGCGCTGTCGGAAGGAATGCATACGAAACACTCAGATGGCGCAAATTTGAGCCGACGGCCGGTAACAGACGCGTGATGGCCGGGCATTCGATGTGTTGCTGAAAAACAACGAGGAAGTCGACGTGGATACAGAAACCTTCGGAAACGAGCCAATCTATCACCACCGGCATGTGGACCGATGAGTAATAGATGATCATGAGGAATTTGAGTTCTGGACGGGGGACAGAGGGAGGTCTGGGGGTATACGGATCCACTTTGTCGAAGGATATTGTATCTATCCGGAGGTTCTCGAGCAAAGGGCATGACCATACGAGTTCCACAAAGCGGCTAAAGTTGGAAAAGTGGCACATGCTGAGTTGCACAACTCTGGCGGTCGAGAGGCTGGAGCAGATCTTGGCCAGGAAAGCGTCCTCTCCGAAGTCTGCTCCGACGAACATGAGTTGCCGGAGGATTCTGAGCGTGGAGAATATGGGTATTAGAGTTTCTGTCATCCATGTCGCCTCGGCCTCTCTAGACGTGTCGTTATTCCGGTCTGTTGGGAACTCGACCGTCAGGTCGACTATGCAGGACGTGATGACTGGGGAGGCCTTGAGAAACTCTGCGTAATCGGTTCCGTCACCGGAATAACGCAAAACGACACGGTTCCAAAGGTGAAACCGACTTGCGGGAAGCCATGCCTTGCAGGTGAGGCTGCACGCCTTGAGAGCAGCCCAGTCTTCATGGAGGAAGTCGATTACCCTGTCTGAAAGTTCTGGTGGAATTCCAGGGTGGATGAGCGAGGACGGAACCTGTGGGGAAGTGACATCGACAATGATGGCCATGGCTTGGGTGGTCGGGTGAGCACTCGACCGTCAAAGGTTGGGGTTGCGTAAACCTGTGGCTCACCAGGGCTTGGAACGAAGGTGGGATTTGCGCAGAAGTAAAGAGTGCACTCCTCTCTCTCAGTGAGCACAGACCAGGCTCGCGAAGTGTGATCTGCTGGAGAGACGGTGGGAGGTGAGCTGGGGGGGTCTTTGTATGGATCTGGACTGAACTGACGCGAAAATAAAGCTATCGGGTGACAGGACCGCGAATAGCAAAGAACAAACAGGATCTCGAAAGGCTCTGGGGAGAAGGAACGTAAACCATGGTCGGGGTGTTTTGTTGAGGCGTTTGCGTTCGTGAGAATTTAGTCATTAGAGTCATGTGCCATCAAGGGAATGATCATTCAGGATGGGCTGTTGAGCTGGATGCCGCAGCATCCGACAACTTGGGTCATCGCACTCGACCCTCACAGCCAGTTTCATACGCACAGGTTGACACCCGCGCGCATTCAGTCCCCTTACCGAACGCATATTACGTTACTAATACCCGGTTAGACGGTCCTGTTATCGCACGATGATGTCGAATGTTTCACATAAAGCCATCTATCTGTTACAAACACGTCCAGATTACATACAAGCACTCCGGGAGAGACCTCGTCGACTGCATGAATGAGAGGAAGGTGGAGATGGATCATCCGGGTCTTCCCGTAGTCCCAGCACAACCTCCCCCATGCTCCATGAAGTTTTCGCACAACTTTCCGTTCACCCGATCACACCGCGCCATATACGGCTTTCCCGTCCATAACGGTGGCCAGCACCTTCGTTTTCAAGACTTGGTCAGCGGGTACTTGCATAATGTCTTGCGAGAGCACGACGTAATCGGCTCGTTTGCCGGCCACGATCGAACCCAGGATGTTATCGGTGAACGAGGCGTAAGCGGGATCGATAGTTATTCCTAAAATGGTGTCAGATCTCAGCTATCCCTTGCTCGAAAAAAGATTTAAAGTGGTGAAAGGGTCTCTTCACCTCTCAATGCTTCTTTGCGGCTGATCCTCTGCTCGGGAAACCAACCGCCGGGCCCATGGGGCGATTGTCCGTCGGGAGACACTCGCGTTATCGCGGCATAGAATCCAGCCAGTGGGTTTATCTCTTCCACCGGCGCGTCAGAGCCCAACGTGATCCTGGCTCCTTCGTCGATGATAGATCTGAATGCATACAATCCTTTGACTCGCTCAGGTCCCTACGCAGATGCCGTCAGCGGTTCCGTGAGCTGATTTGACCCAGTGTACTGTGCACTCACCAGTCGACTTTCGGCATACCACATGTCACTAATCCTGTATTACAAAGGGTTAACATCGGAAAGTCATCAGAAACCCATTACGTCTTCGACTTACGCATGAGTGGGTTGAACACTAGCGATGACTGAATTACCCCATTGATCAATACGAGTTTCCGAAGATGAATGAATCCGGGAGACTCGCCTCCGAGCTTTCCGAGCCTAGCCATATCCCTTTTCGTCATGATTTGAGCGTGCTCGAGTCGAGGGCGCAGGGCAGTGACGTTTGTGTTCTTGAGCGCATTCTCGAACGCGTCCAGGATGATCGCATTCGCCCGATCTCCGATGGCGTGGATGTTCTGATCCAAAAAAAAAAAGAAAGTTAACGTATAAAAAACGTGGATCAAAACCACTCGGACTGACCACTTGCCATCCGTCACGGAGGAAATTTGGAATCATTTCGTTCAGAACCTCGGTAGATAGGCGCATAAACCCCCGAGTCCCAGGGTTATCCGAGTATGGTTCATACAACTGTGGGAGAAAGCGCGTCGAGAATATGTCGGAAGCGAGCGGAACAAGATGACATACAGCTGCGCCTCCAGATCTTAAAGCGCCTAATTTCCAAGGTCAGCGAACGGTGGCTCCCTCGTGAACACCTGATATACTTGCCATCACCGAAGATTTTAACGCTGCGAGAAGTGAGGCGGTCGTTTCCGGCAGCGATGATCTTTGCAGAGGTATTGCCCCAATAGGGACCATTTTCATCAAAATACCGCATCCCGTAGACGCGTAGCTAACGTCATGCATGAGCACAGTGTGTCGAACGTTACAGTGTGAAAGCATACCGGGAGGTTGTTGTTCATAGCTTGTCTGTGAACGGATCAGCACGCAAGCGGGGGACGCTGGAATTACGTAGAACGTATACCGTTCGAAGAACTTTAATGAAATAGGGCTGAAACCCGCGTCATGGATTGAAGTCAAGCCTACCGCATGCGCGTCCTTGACCATAATCGACCATCGCTTGAGGAGCTGCTTCTCGGTAGGGGGAGGCCTGGGGACCAGGTCCTGAGCATTATCCAAGAAGACACCTTGAGCTCACGCATCAGGGAATACCGGAATCATGCCATCGACGGAGTGGACTGACCTGTGGGGTTTCCTGTCTCGTCGCGAACGATGTGGCCGCCTTCAACATGGGCAGGGATCGGTGCCATTGCGTCCAAAATTTTTTGTGACACCCAGAGGGCATGTCCATCTTTGCTCTGGAGTACCACGGGGCGTCCACGAATGATAGGGTCACTCTCCATTTCCTCCTGCAACACTCGTGGTTTAGTTTCGGGGTTCGCGTGGATCAGAAACCGGGCATACGGTAGTAGGCCACTGCTCCGCAGGCCATCTGGTATGGTCCCATCCCCAACCCTCTACAAAGTAGGAGGTGTTATGATAGATCGTCGTGTCTGTCTTGATATGATTGGAAACGTGCTCCACGGCCTCTGTGATTCATTGCAACGGTCAGGAAAGGGCGTTCTAGAACCTGTATGACGCAAACGCAACAGCCTCACCGAGTGCGTTCCGGGCACCTTCCATGGGTATCTGCCTCTGGGCACCATATTCCAGAGCATGAAGGTGGGAGTCTGCGGGCGGGATATTGAGAAAAAAGTCATGTGATATGACGGAAGACGGGTTTACCAGTGAGACCCGGGACGACCACTGCATTGGGCTTGAGATGGATCAACTTGTATGAAGGATACCGGTCTATAAGGTCGGCTGAGGGAAATGAGCCAGGAACGGTGTGTTGAATGGACTGATGGGTTCATGTGACATACCACGAACGCCGGTGTCGATGATGAAGTCACGATGAACGGCCATGCACTCGACCTTGGAGTCATCATGATCGACGGTATAGATTTGTTGCGTGTCGGGGGGAGAACAGAGGATATAGGAAGAAGACGAGGAATGGAAGGTGTGGAGGTAGAAAACGAGGGTGACGGATAACACCAACGAAGCAGCTAAAATGAAACCACGAGTGACATAGGTCGCGGGTCGCGGGTTCAGTGGTGGGAGACCACTTGAGCTCTTTTGCTTTCTCAGTGATGTCTTTGCGGACGTCGTCGGACTCGGTTGACGCTGCCTGAGCTC
>Ga0307514_10001773_pt1 | contig 24455 bp, 23 predicted proteins | sample 16_EM_MG_FD_203088 | JGI IMG/M metagenome (GOLD analysis project Ga0307514, IMG submission 203088) | Populus trichocarpa ectomycorrhiza microbial communities from riparian zone in the Pacific Northwest, United States - 16_EM | ecosystem: Host-associated > Plants > Roots > Unclassified | place... | reverse complement strand
CGTAGAAGTCGGCGGTCAGTTGCTCGAACGTCATAGTGAATGCTCCATCGCTTGTGGGAAACCTCCCAAACCCTACGACCGGCCGAATGTGGTCTACTAGCGCGTTGGTACTTTGGTCTAATCGACGAACAAGGACGGTTCGGATGTTTGTAGGCATCACCAATACCCCGCGTGACTACGCCTGGGGCTCGGCAACCGCGATCGCGGAGCTGCTCGGAACCCCGCCGACGGGCGGCCCGCAGGCCGAGCTGTGGCTCGGCACCCACCCCGGCTCTCCCTCGCAGACCGTCGACGGCCCGCTCTCCGACCTCGCCGCGCTGCCGTTCCTGCTCAAGGTGCTCGCAGCCGCCTCCCCGTTGTCACTCCAGGCGCACCCCACCACCGCGCAGGCTCGCGCCGGGTTCGCCAGGGAGAACGCGGCGGGGGTGCCGCTGGATGCCCCGCACCGCAACTACAAGGACGAGCTGCACAAACCGGAGATCATCTTCGCCCTCTCTCCGTTCCGTGCGCTCTGCGGTTTCCGTCCCGCTGCCGAGACCGCCGCATCCATCGAGCGGCTCATCGGCGCCGCACCGGGAAACGCGCCGCTCAACGGGTGGCTCGACCGCCTTGGCAGTGACGATGACATTCGGCCGACCTTCGAGTGGCTGATCTCGCGGGGGGCGGGAGTCGACGAGCTCGTGTCGGCGCTGGTCTCCACTGCCTCGCTTGTGGAGGGGGAGCACTACACGCTCGTGGGCGAGCTGGCGCTTGCCTACCCGGGCGACCCTGGCATCGCCATCAGCCTCATGCTCAACCTGGCCGAGCTCTCGCCCGGTGAGGTGCTGTTCCTGCCGGCCGGCAACATCCATGCCTATATCGAGGGCCTCGGCATCGAGCTCATGGCCGCGTCCGACAACGTGCTGCGCGGGGGGCTCACGCCCAAGCACGTCGACGTGGCAGAACTGCTGTCGGTTCTCGACTTCACCCCGCTGCCGGTTCCCTACCTTCGCGCCATCTCCGACACGGACTCCGTGGATGTGTTCCGGCCGAACGTGCGCGACTTCGAGCTCGTGCACGTGACGGGGGATGCCGAGGTGGCGCTCGCGGCGGACGCGATCGCGCTCTGCACGAGCGGCTCCTTCGACCTCAACGGCCAGTCCGTCTCTCGGGGCGAGTCCTACTTCATCAGGGACGAGCCGACGGTGCGGGTGCACGGCACCGGCGAGCTGTTCATCGCCACCTCGCCCGCCTAGCGCACCTCTGCCCGCCGTCGAGAGACTGGCTCCCGCGTGGGCTACCGGCCGAGACCCGTCTTGAACTTATACGGGATGAGGTCGGTGTCGAGCGGCAGCGTGCGCTTGTCTGGATTGCCGTGGATGAACGCCTCGGTCGGCGCGTTGGTGAACATGAGGTCGACGAGCCCCGGGTTCATGTGGGCGTGCCACACGCCGATGGGGATGATGATGCGGTTGACGCCCTCGCGGCTGAGGTAGAACTCCTGGACAACGCCCCGCGTGGGCGAGTCGGCGCGGTCGTCGTAGAGCGCGAGGATCATCTCGCCGGAGAGGATGGTGTACCGGTCTTCGTGCGACTCGTGCCAGCCCCAGCCCTTCGCCTTTCCCGGACGGCAGGTGGTCATATACATGTAGGGAACCGGCTTGTCCCAGAAGTCCGTGCGGGTGTCGACGAGCTCGAGCAGCACGCCGCGCTCATCGCCGCGGATGGCCTGCTGGTGGATGCGCACTCCGTCGATCGCGACCTTAACGACCTCGTCATTCGGGCGCAGTACCGCGGGCAGCTGAGTGGAGGTGTCACGGTCGATGGCCACGGTGTCTCGTCTCTTCGGTCGGTACGGCAATTCAGCACACGCTAGCGCGAATACCCACCTGTGTCGCAGTGCGCTCGACCACTACGCCGTCTGCCGCGCTCCGAAGGCCCGCCGGTATGCCGTGGGGGTCGTCTGCAGCACCTTGAGGAAGTGGTGCCGCATGACGGCGGCGGTGCCGAACCCCGTGTCCTGGGCGATGCCCTCGAGGCCCATGTCGCTGGTCTCGAGAAGCTGCTGCGCCCGGATGATGCGCTGGCGGTTGAGCCAGGCGGCCGGGGTCGTTCCCATGTCGGCGCGGAAGCGGCGGGCGAAGGTGCGCGAGCTCATGAGGGCCTTGCGGGCGAGCTGGTCGACGGTGAGGTCTTTCTCGAGGTTCTGCAGCATCCAGTCGGCGACGATCGCGAAGGAGTCGCTCTTGCACTCCTGCACCGGGGTGTCGATGTACTGGCTCTGTCCGCCGTCGCGCTGCGGAGGCACGACCATGCGGCGTGCGATGACGTTGGTGGCAGCCGCACCGTGCTCCTTGCGCACGATGTGCAGGGCAGCGTCGATGCCCGCGGCGGTTCCGGCGCTCGTCACGACCTTGCGGTCTTCGACGAAGAGCACGTCGGCATCGACCTCGGTCTCGGGGTACCAGGCAGCGAGGCGGTCGGTGTGCATCCAGTGCGTGGTGGCGCGCCGACCGCGAAGGATGCCGGCGGCAGCGAGCGCAAACGCGCCGCTGCAGACACTGAGCACCCAGGCACCCCGAGCCTCCGCGTCGCGGATGACCTGCAGGTACCGCTCGTCGATGCCGGTGATCTCGTGGGCGGGCACGGCGATGAGGTCGGCGTCGGCAGCGACGGAGAGGTCGTTGGCGATGTCCATGGTGAAGCCGAGGCTTGTGCGCACCGGGCCAGGGTCGGCGGTTGCGAGGAGGAACTCGAAGGCCGGACCGCCCGTGGCGGACCGGTCGACGCCGAAGACCTCGCACACGACGCCGAACTCGAAGGGGGCGACCCCGGGAAGGGCGAGGAGGACGACTTTGCGCAGCATGGGTGCTCCTTGGCAGAAATGTGACGGCGTGTGGCCATACTGCCACTGGCGGCAGAAAATAGCAAAACATAGAGTTTCAGCCATGACACTTTTCATCGTTCTCGCGCTCGTCGTTGCCGTCGCCATCGCAGCAACGATTCACTCGCTCATCACCGACGGGTACCACCGTGTGCCGACCTGTTCCGAGGGGCTGCACTACTACCGCTAGCGTTGGAGCCATGACATGGCTCGTGACCGGCGGAGCAGGCTACATCGGCGCCCATGTGGTGCGCGCCCTTCTGGCGGAGGGCATCGACAGCGTCGTGCTCGACGACCTCTCGAGCGGGCACGAGTCGTTCCTCTCTCCCGGCGTTCCCTTCGTGCGTGGCTCGATCCTGGATGCGGCCCTCGTCGCGGCGACGCTGCGCGACCACGCGGTCACCGGCGTCATCCACGTCGCGGGATTCAAGTACGCCGGGGTCAGCGTGCAGCGCCCGCTCCACACCTTCGAGCAGAACGTCACTGGCACGGCGACGCTGCTCGCGGCCATGCAGGAGCACGGCGTCGACCGCATCGTCTTCTCGTCGAGCGCGGCGGTCTACGGCACCCCGCACACCGACCTCGTGACGGAGCAGACGCCAACCGCGCCGGAGTCGCCCTACGGGCAGTCCAAGCTCATCGGCGAGTGGCTGCTGCGAGACCAGGAGGTCGCGGTCGGCCTCCGTCACGCGAGCCTGCGCTACTTCAACGTTGTCGGCTCCGGCTTCGACGACGTGTACGACACGAGCCCGCACAACCTGTTCCCCCTCGTGTTCGCCGCTCTGCTCGACGGCCGCACGCCGCGAATGAACGGCGACGACTATCCCACCCCCGACGGCACCCCGGTGCGCGACTACATCCACGTCGCCGACCTCGCGGCCTCCCACGTCGCGGCGGCCCGCCGGCTCGACGCCGGACTGCCGCTCGAGCCCGTGTACAACCTCGGCAGCGGCTCCGGGGCATCGCTGCGCGACATCATGACGACGATGGCGGCAGTGACGGGGATCGACTTCACGCCGGAGATCGGGCCACGCCGCGCGGGCGACCCTGCCCGCATCGTCGCCGCGGGGGATCTCGCGGCTCGCGACCTCGGCTGGACCATGCGCCACTCGCTCGAGCAGATGGTCGAGACCGCCTGGACGGCAACACGCCGGGCCAGCCAACCCTCCTGAGCCGGTTCAAGGTTTTATCATCCACGACTTGACTCCGGGTAACTACAACGGTGTAATTATCACTAACGCATTACGGCCGGTCGGGTGTCGAGCGTGGAGGGACGAGCACAATGGCGAACAGCGAGTACCGCGCCGTGCCCGAGTCCCCGTTTGTCTCCGCGCCGCCCCCTTCTCGCGTTCCCGACGACTGGTTCGTCGACCCGGTTCGCCTCGGCGTCCCTGGGCTGCGCAAGCCCGACGCGGTCGACAACGACGACCCGCTGGCCTGGCAGTCCGACTCGCTCTGCGCCCAGACCGACCCAGAGGCGTTCTTCCCAGAGAAGGGCGGATCGACGCGCGACGCGAAGAAGATCTGCACCTCGTGCGAGGTTCGGTCGCGCTGCCTCGAGTACGCCCTTGAGAACGACGAGCGTTTCGGCATTTGGGGCGGACTCTCCGAGCGGGAGCGCAGAAAGCTCCGCAAGCGCGCCTAGTCTCGGTTAGATGCGCGCCAGGGTCACAGCGATACTCGTCGCCCGAAACGGGGCCGACTACCTCGAGCGCACCCTTGCCGGAATAGCAGCCCAGCGGCGCCGACCCGATTCGTTCGTGGTCGTGGATGCCGCATCCAGTGACGAATCCGCCGCCCTTCTCGCCGCAGCGAGCCCCACCCAGTTCGTGGCCGCCCCCGCCCGCAGCTCTCTCGGCGGAGCGATCGCAGCCGCCCTCCGCGTGATCGACCTGCCGGAGTCGGAGGACGACTGGCTGTGGCTGCTCGCCCACGACAACGCGCCGGAGCCCGACGCGCTCGCCGCCCTTCTCGATGCCGTCGAGATCGCGCCCTCGGTCGCGGTCGCCGGTCCCAAGCTCATGCGCTGGAGCGAACCAGGGGTCATCGAGTCGTTCGGCGAGTCGATGACCACCTACGGCCGGTCGGTGCAGCTCGTCACCGGCGAGCTCGATCAGGCCCAGCACGACCGCCGCAGCGACCTGCTTGCCGTCGCGGCCGGCGGCATGCTCGTGCGGCGTCGGGTGTGGTCGGCACTCGGCGGCTTCGATCCAGGGCTGCCGACCACAGATGCCGCCCTCGACTTCTGCGTGCGCGTGCGCCTCGCCGGCCACCGGGTCGTCACCGTTCCCGCCGCCAGGGTCGCGACCGACGGCGGACCGGAGCACTTCGGCCGTGCGACCGCTGGCACCGCGGTGCGAGCCCGGATGGCACGCACGGCCCAGCTTCGCCGTCGGCTCGTGTATGCGCCGACCGCGGCAGTGCCCATCCACTGGCTCACTCTCGTGCCGGTCGCCATCGTGCGATCAGCGGTGCACCTCGCGGCGAAGCGCGCCTGGGCGGTTCCGGCAGAGCTCGCCGCCGCCTTCGCGGTCGCCGCCGACGGCAGCATCGCGAGCTCCCGCCGCAACCTCGCGAGAGGACGCACTCTCGGGTGGGGGGCAGTCACCCCGCTTCGGGTGCAGTCCGGGCAGGCTCGAGAGCTGGCAGCGAACCGGGCGGCAGCCGCCTCGGCCGCGGGCTCCGGGGAGCCGATCACCCCGCGACCGGGATTCTTCGTCGCCAATCTTCGCCTCCTCGGCGAGACGGCGGTTGCCGGGGGCGGGATCGTGCCGCTCAGCGCGACCGTCGCGGAGCTGTGGGGCAACGTCGGCTACGGCTGGCGTGAGCTCGAGGGCGGCTTCGCCGGCGCCTCCGACCCGTTCTCGCTCGTGCTGGCCGTGCTCGGCAGCCTGACGTTCTGGTCCCCGTCGACGAGCGTCGTCATCCTCATCGTCATCGCTCTACCCCTAGCCGGGCTGTCGGCGTGGGCCTGCGCGGCCCGGTTCGCGACACGCGGCTGGTCGCCCGCGATCGCCGCGGTGCTGTGGTCGCTCGCCCCGCCCTTCCTCTCCGCCCTCTCCACCGGTCACCTCGGGGCCGTCGTCGCGCACATCCTGCTGCCGTGGCTGGTGCTCGCGCTCGTTAATGCCGCCCGCAGCTGGTCGGCAGCGGGCGCGGCATCCCTGCTGTTCGCCGCTGTTGCCGCGAGCGCCCCGGTTCTCGTACCCGTGCTCCTGATCGGGTGGATCACTGCCCTCGTCACCCACCCGCGTGCAGCGGTCCGCCTCGCCTGGGTGCCGGTTCCCGCTGTCGTGCTGTTCGTGCCGCTCGTGCTGCAGCAGGGTGCCGCTGGCACGTGGCTCGGGCTGTTCGCCGACCCGGGCGTCGCCTCCGCCGTCTCTCCGGCACCCGGCTGGCAGCTTGCTCTCGGTGCCGTCGAACCGGGGCTCAGTGGATGGACGGCGATCGCGGCCGGCCTCGGGCTTCCCGGCGTCGCTGCCGCGGTGATCGTTGCCGCACTGCTGGCCCCGCTCGCCGGTCTCGCTCTGCTCTCCCTGTTCCTTCCGGGGTCGCGGCGGGCCATTCCGGCCGTCGGAGTCGCAGCCCTCGGCTTCGTGACCGCTGTGGCGGCCGGGCACCTCGCTGTCATCCAGCTCGGCGCGTCGACGACGACCGTGTGGCCAGGTAGCGCGCTCAGCGTCTACTGGCTCGGACTCGTCGGTGCGGCTGTCATCGCACTCGAGGCGCTTGGCGGTGTCGTCGCCCTCCCGGCCCTCCTCGCCGCGGCGACGAGCGTGGCCCTCGCGGTTCCGCTGCTCGGCGCGCCTCTCGTCGGCACGTCCCTCGTGCGGGAGAGCACGGGGCGCCTGCTGCCCGCTTTCGTGACAGCCGAGGCAGCCTCGGCGCCCGCGGTCGGCACCCTCGAACTCGTTGCGCAGCCCGACGGGTCGATCCGCGCCTACCTCCACCGCGGGGTCGGCACGACCCTCGACGAGCAGTCGACGCTTGCTTCGACCCGAGAGGGCACCACCGCCAGGCAGGAGCGCATCGCCGAGCTCGCCGGCAACGTCTCCGCGCACAGCGGCTACGACGTGGCGGAGGCGATGAACGACCTGCAGGTCGGCTTCATCGTGCTCGCGAGTGTGCCAGACGGCCCGGCCGCCGCTGCGGCCGTGCGTGCGGCCGACGCCCTCGACTCGAGCGATCAGCTGATCGCCATCGGCGAGACGGCGAACGGCTACCTGTGGCGGTTCGGCGGCCTTGAACCGGACGCCGAGACGCATCCAGAGGTTGCCTCCCTTCGCACTGCGAACCTCGCCGCCCTTGCGGTCGTGTTCGCGATCGCCCTGCTGCTTGCCATCCCCACCGGAACCCGGCGTCGGCCGGTTGCGCCGTCGACCACCGACGAGAACCCCGCCGACACCTTCGAGGAGGACGAGAGTGCCTGAGCCACGCGCCGGCCTGCTCGTCGGCATGCGGGCGGCGACCGGAATCATCGGCCTCGTCGCCGGAGCCGCGATTGTCGCAGCAGCGACGTTCCTTCCGATTCCCACTGCCCGCCTCGAGCCCTCCGGCATCACCGTCACGCCAGAGCCGGCGACCGACCAGCTCATCTGCCCTGGCGCCGTTCTGCGTCTCGGTGACGAGTCGGGGGCGAATGCGACGAACGCGTCGGCGATCGGCACGGCCGTCACCACCCGCGGAGTGACATCCGGCGACGTCGAGTCCCGGCCGCTGGCATCCACCGACGCGGGTGGTGGAGTCGGGGCGCCAATCGTCCTCACCGCTCCGGGCATCGTCGACGCCGGCCTCACCGGCGCCCAGTCGCAGTCGGTCGCGACCAACGACTACCGCGGTTTCGCGGCCGCGGAGTGCGGCGCTCCGAGCAGCGACGCATGGCTCGTCGGCGGGTCGACGGCGGTAGGACGCACCACCCTCCTCACCATCGCCAACCCCGGCGCCGTATCGACGACCGTCACCCTCGACATCTTCGGCGAGGACGGCCTCGTCGACGCGCCAGGCACGAGCGGCATCGTCGTGGCAGCAGGCAGCCAGCGTGTGCTGTCGCTCGCCGGGTTCGCTCCATCGCTCGAGTCGCTCGCCGTTCACCTGACGAGCAGGGGAGGCCCCGTGACGGCCAACCTCCAGCAGTCGGTCGTTCGCGGCATCGACCCTGGTGGAATCGACATCGTCGGCGCGACCGTCGGGCCGACGACGAGTCAGGTGATTCCCGGCGTCATCCTGCGGAACACCGTCGACGTGCAGGGCCTGCTCGGGGTGGAGGGGTTCGACGACCTCGTGACGGCTCTGCGCATCCTGGTTCCCGGTGACGCTCCAGCGACCGCGTCGGTGCGCATCACGCCGTCGGCACCCGACGGCACCGGTACCAGCTTCGACCTGTCGCTCGAGCCGGGGGTCGTGACAGACGTGCCGATCGACGACCTCGACGATGGCACCTACTCGGTCGAGATCGAGACCGACATCCCGGTCGTGACGGCACTTCGGGCCTCGACGGTCGACGGCGACAACGCAGACCTCTCGTGGTTCACCGCCGCTGACGCGCTGACGGGCGATGCCTTCCTCGCCGTGGCGAGCGGTGCCGGTGCGTCTCTCAGCCTCAGCAACACCACGAGCGACGCCGTCACCGCGTCCCTCGACGGTGCGACGATCGACGTCGCCTCCGGGGCCGTTGTCACCGTTCCGATCGACGACGCTCACACCTATCGGCTCACCGGGGGTGCCGGGCTGTTCGCCAGTATCGGGTTCGCCGGCAACGGAGCACTCGGGTCATACCCGGTCAGCACATCGGCCGCCGACGAGGCGCCGGTGGTCGTCTACCCGTAGACCTAGAAGTGGCGAAAGCGGTCGGGAGCCAGATCCCATGGATCCTTGCCGAGCAGCTCGGCGACAGCCCGGAAGACGCAGGACTCGATCATCATGCGCTTGTGGCCCTCGTCGTCGCGGTGCAGGTGCGACATGCGCTCGATCGGCAGCCGGTAGAGCACGACCCGTCGCTCGGCGGGGTAGACCCTCCAGCGGTCGACGCCCGCGGTTCCCACGAGCTGCGATGGCAGCCCGGCGATCTCGAACGAGACGTTGTCGAGGTCGGCTGGCCAGACATCCTTGAGGTATTCAGCAGTGGATGCCACCGTCATCTCGAACAGGTCGACGCGCGTGCGTAGCAGCGGAAGATGCGGTCCCGTAACCGCCGCACGGATGCCGCGCCCGTGCCGATCGCGCCACCCGGCGCGCACCGACCGCGCAGCAGGGGTTCGTCGTGCACGGGCCATGCAGCGAGTCTATTCGCGGCGCTGTCGGCCCGCGGCCGTAGGCTGATCCCGATGAACGGGCGACCATGCAGCAAGGTGGCGTGCAACAACGAGGCGTCGAGCACCCTCACCTATGTCTACGCCGACTCCATGGCGGTGCTAGGGCCGCTGAGCCAGAAGTCGGAGCCGCACAGCTACGACCTGTGCGACCGGCACGCTGAGCGCCTCTCGGTGCCACAGGGGTGGCAGGTTATCCGTCATGTAGTTTTGGGGGCATGAGCTCGCCGACTGATCTCGCCTCCTTCGTCAAGACCTACGATGTTCGCGGGCTGGTCGGAACGCAGCTCACCGTCGAGGTCGTCGAGGCCCTCGCAGCGGCCTTCGTCGACGAGGTGGGTGCTGCGGCACAGGATGTCGTGGTCGGCCACGATATGCGCGACTCGTCGCCGGAGTTCGCTGCCGCGTTCTCCCGCGGAGCCCGCGCCCGCGGAGCCAACGTCGTCTCCCTCGGACTCTGCTCGACCGACGAGAGCTACTTCGCCTCCGGGTTCCTCAACGCGCCGGCGGCCATGTTCACCGCGTCGCACAACCCCGCGACCTACAACGGCATCAAGTTCAGCCGCGCTGGGGCACAGGGCATCAGCCTCGACACCGGCCTCGCCGCGATCCGCGATCGCGCCATCGACTACCTTGCGTCGGGCATCACGACTGTCGCGGCACCCGGCGAGCACCGAGAGCTGGATGTGCTGGCCGACTACGCGGCGAAGCTGCGCGAGCTCGTCGACCTGGCCGGAATCCGGCCCCTTCGCGTCGTCGTCGACGCGGGCAACGGCATGGGGGGCCTGACCGTGCCCGCCGTGCTCGGCACGGCAGCGGGACTCTCAGCGCTGCCGATCAACGTCATTCCGATGTACTTCGAGCTCGACGGCACCTTCCCCAACCACGAGGCGAACCCCCTCGAGCCGGCCAACCTCGTCGACCTGCAGAAGGCGGTCGTCGAGCACGGCGCCGACCTCGGCCTCGCCTTCGACGGGGATGCCGACCGGTGCTTCGTCGTCGACGAGCTCGGGCAGCCGGTCAACCCCTCGGCCGTCGCCGCCATTGTCGCCATTCGCGAGATCTCGCGCGTACGCGCCGCAGGCGAGACCGGTGACATCGTCGTGCTGCACAACCTCATCACCTCCCGCATCGTGCCGGAGACCATCGAGGCCGCTGGCGCGATCGCCGTGCGCACCAATGTCGGGCACTCGCTCATCAAGGACACCATGCGCGAGACCGGGGCGATCTTCGGCGGCGAGCACTCGGCGCACTACTACTTCCGCGACTTCTGGGGCGCCGACAACGGCATGCTCGCGGCGATGCACCTCCTTGCCGAGCTCGGTGGCCAGAGCGCCCCGCTGTCGGAGTTCGCGGCGGAGTACAACCCCTACTTCCTCAGCGGCGAGATCAACTCGACGGTCAAGGATGTGCCGAAGGCCTATGCGCGCATCGTCGAGGCCTACACGGGCGAGGGCGAGTTCGACGAGTTCGACGGCCTCACGGTCACGGGCACGGTCGACCAGGACGAGCCGTTCTGGTGGTTCAACGTTCGGCCCTCGAACACCGAGCCGCTGCTGCGGCTCAACGTCGAGGCTGGCACTCTCGACGTGATGCAGCGGGTGCGCGACCGGGTGCTCGGGCTCATTCGCGGCTGATCCGCGGCGACGGGCAACCGGGCAGGTTCGTCTGCGACAATTGGTGGATGACCATCGCAGCCACCACATCCCTGCCGTTCAAGGTCGCCGACCTCTCCCTCGCGACGGCGGGACGCCACCAGATCCGCCTTGCTGAGAACGAGATGCCAGGCCTCATGGCGCTGCGCGAGGAATACGGCCCGACTCAGCCACTCAAGGGAGCCCGCATTGCCGGCTCGCTGCACATGACGGTGCAGACCGCTGTGCTCATCGAGACCCTCGTCGCGCTCGGCGCGACGGTGCGCTGGGCGAGCTGCAACATCTTCTCCACCCAGGATGATGCGGCGGCTGCCGTCGCCGTCGGCCCGACCGGCACCGTGGACGAGCCGGCCGGCGTGCCGGTCTTCGCGTGGAAGGGCGAGACGCTCTCCGATTACTGGTGGTGCACCAACCAGATCTTCCAGTGGGAGGGCTTCGACGGCCCCAACATGATCCTCGACGACGGCGGCGACGCCACGGTGCTCGTGCACAAGGGCCGCGAGTTCGAACTCGCCGGCGCCGTGCCAGCCACCTCGGCGACCGACACCGAGGAGTGGAGCGTCGTGCTCGACCTCCTGCGCCAGTCGCTCGGCGAGAGCACCGACCGCTGGACGAAGGTGTCAGCCGGAATCCTTGGCGTCACCGAGGAGACCACGACCGGCGTGCACCGCCTCTACGACCTCTTCAAGGCGGGCGAGCTGCAGTTCGCCGCCATCAACGTCAACGACTCGGTGACGAAGTCGAAGTTCGACAACGTCTACGGAATCCGTCACTCGCTGCCCGACGGCCTCAACCGCGCCACCGACGTGCTCATCGGCGGCAAGGTCGCCTTCGTGGCGAGCTACGGCGACGTCGGCAAGGGCGCGGCGGAGGCTCTGCGCGGCCAGGGCGCTCGCGTCATCGTGAGTGAGATCGACCCGATCAACGCGCTGCAGGCGGCCATGGACGGCTACCAGGTGACCACGATCGAGGATGTGCTCGACACCGTCGACATCTTCGTCACGGGAACCGGCAACCAGAACGTCATCACCGCGGCCCACCTCCAGGGAATGAAGCACCTCGCGATCGTCGCGAACGTCGGCCACTTCGACAACGAGATCGACATGGCCGGGCTCGCAGCGATCCCCGGGGTCGAGAAGGTCGAGATCAAGCCGCAGGTGCACGAGTGGCGCCTGCCCAACGGACGCAGCGTGCTCGTTCTCAGCGAGGGCCGGCTCATGAACCTCGGCAACGCCACGGGTCACCCGTCCTTCGTCATGAGCAACTCGTTCTCGAACCAGGTGCTCGCCCAGATCGAGCTCTATGCGCACGGCGAGAACTACGAGAAGAACGTGTACGTGCTGCCGAAGCACCTCGACGAGAAGGTCGCGCGGCTGCACCTCGACGCGCTCGGGGTGAAGCTCACGCGACTCACGCCGGAGCAGGCTGCGTACATCGGCGTGGATGTCGATGGTCCCTACAAACTCGACCACTACCGCTATTGATCTGAGAGCCGACTCGCAACCGAATGAGCCTCGGGTGCGCCTACAAGCTCGACCACTACCGCTACTGGAGCGCTAGGAGTCCAGCCGCTGCGGGAACCGGTGCGGTAGGCCGGAGAGCACGGGACGCAGCTGCTCGAGGCGGCGCTGCTCGAGCGTGAGTGCCTGGGCCTCGCGGTCGCGCCGCAGTGAGGCGACGGCAGCGAGGAAGAGCTCTGGGTCGCTCTCTGGGAGGGGAGAGACGTAGGCAGACGCCTCGATCGCGAGCTCCCGCGCGAGGCGTACTCTCGTCGGCGGGCTCAGACGGCGCGCCTGGGAGAGGAACTGGGCGATGCGACGCGACAGGCCGTCGGGCATGCGGGCGACATCCGCGGTCTGCGACCACTCCAGCAGCGGGACGGGAACGCCGTAGACCGGGGTGCGGAACCGCGGCACGCGCTCGTTCTGGCTGTAGGTGCCGGCGAGCATGTCTCCGAGGCGCTTCGCCCTGCTGTTGAGAAGGCCGACGAGCAGTGCCGTGCCGCCGATGGTCATGAAGACCTCGAACACCCCGACAAGGCCGCGGATGAACGCGTGCCGGAGCCCGATCGCGCCCCCGTCGTCGCGCACGATACGTGCACCGACAGCGAGCTTGCCGAGGGACTTGCCGTGGCTGATCGTCTCGACGGCGATCGGTGCGACCACCCAGAACAGCACAAGACCGACGATGCTGATGGCTCGCACGAGCGCCTCGTCCAGTCCCGCGTTGTAGGCCTGGGTGAGGAAGAGGATGAGTCCGACGATGTAGAGGCCGACATACAGCACGAAGTCGATCGCTGCACCCGCTGCTCGAAGCACGAATCCGGCGGGCCGGAGGTCGAGGGCGACCGCCTCACCGGTGATGAGCGCCTGGTCGTCCAGCTCGTCGTAGTCGATGGACTCTGCGGATGCGGGCGCGGGCATGCCATCATTTAAGCAGATGGACCTCGATGCATACACAGCCGCCCACCGCGATGAGTGGGATCGCCTTGCCCAGCTCGGCAAGAAGAGCCGATTCACCGGCACCGAAGCCGACGAGCTGATCGACCGGTACCAGTCCGGGGCGAGCCAGCTGTCGGCGATCCGCAGCACCGCGGGCGAGTCCCTGCAGGGGGAGCGGCTGTCGCTGTACCTGTCGCGGGCGCGTCTCCGGTTCACCGGCACCTCATCCAACGTCCTCAGCCGCCTTCCCGACTTCTTCCTCCGCCAGGTGCCAGCGGCGCTCTACCGCATCCGCTGGGCGAGCCTCATCATCACGCTCGTCTCGATCGCCATCGCGGTGCTCTACTACGCCTGGGTGCAGGGGGAACCGCGCGTGCTCGCGACCCTCGCCGACGAGGCGGGTCTCGAGCAGTACGCGAAGGAGGACTTCGTCAACTACTACTCCGAGTACTCCGGAACCTCGTTCACGGCGACCGTCTGGACCAACAATGCCTGGCTCGCCACCCAGTGCGTCGCGTTCGGCATCCTCGGTGTGTACGCGCCATACCTCCTGTACAACAACGCGGTGATGCTCGGACAGACTGCCGCGATCATGCAGCAGTACGACCGACTCGACGTGTTCTTCCTGTACATCGCACCGCACGGGCAGCTGGAGCTCTACTCGATCTTCGTGGCCGGGGCAGCGGGCATGGCGATCTTCTGGTCGTGGATCTCGCCTGGCAACAAGACCCGCCTTCAGGCGCTCGCCGCCGGCGGCCGATCGCTCATCATCGTCTCGGTGGGACTCACCCTCTCGCTGCTGATGTCCGGGCTCGTCGAGGGCCTCGTGACGCGGCAGCCGTGGCCACCGGCGATCAAGATCGGCATTGGAACGGTCGCCCTTCTGATCTTCCTCGGGTACCAGTGGGTTCTCGGTGGGCGCGCCCACCGCGCCGGCATCACCGGCGACCTCGACGAGTTCGAGGGCGGCGCGACCCAGCTGGTCGCCTCCTAGCCAGACTCAATGAGAAAGGACCGCCGGCCCGAGGGCCGACGGTCCTGTGGTCGAGCTGGACTACTTGCCTGTCACCGTCTTGGTGGTTGCCGGGGACGTGGCAACGACCGTGGTCACCGTGTCGCGGGCGAAGAGGAGCGAGTAGGTCACGCCCGCGATCGCGGCACCGAGCGCTGGGGCCAGGATGAACACGATCAACTGGGCAAGGGCATCCGGTCCGCCGTAGATCGCGGTGGCGATCGATCGCGCCGGGTTGACCGAGGCGTTGCTGATCGGGATGGCGACGAGGTGGATGACGACGAGAGTGAATCCGATCACCAGCGGTGACAGCGACGTCGTGTTGCGCACGTCGGTAACGCTCAGGATGACGAAGAGGAAGACGGCGGTGAGGACCACCTCGGTGATGATGACGGCCAGGAGTCCGAAGCCGGCAGGGGAATGCTCGCCGAAGCCGTTCGATGCGAATCCGCCCTCCGCGGCGTCGCGGGCGAAGCTGCGCGGCCCGCCCGTCGCGATGAGGAACAGGATGCTCGAGGCCACCACGCCACCGAGAACCTGAGCGACCACGTACTGCCACACGCGCGACCAGCTGAACCGGCCGGCGAGGGCCAGCCCGAGGGTGACGGCGGGGTTGAAGTGCCCGCCGGAGATGTGACCGACCGAGTAGATCGCCACGAGCACGGAGAGGCCGATCGCGAGTGCGACGGGTAGCGGTCCGGCGACCGGTGCGAAGAACAACGCCGTGCCGATGGTGCCGAAGACGAGCACGAAGGTGCCGAACGTCTCGGCGATCAACGCGGAGATGAGAGTGTGGGTCGAGGTGGTTGGGTCAGCGGTTCCGGTAACTTTAGCCATTCCCCGAGGGTATCCCACAGCGTCTATCCAGCTACAAGCGGCCTGCGGCTTTCAACGCAATATAGCGATCAGCGAGTGCGGGGGGCAGGTCGGCGGGAGAGCCAGTGACGACCTCCGCTCCGGACTGCCGGATTGCGGACGACACCCGCGCGGTGTCGAGCAGCGCGCGCTCGGCTGCGGCGGCGAGGTAGATTCCCTCCCGGGTCGCGCGGCGCTCCGTCGTGGCGAGCACGTCGGGGTCGATCACCGACGAGACGACCACGAGGTGCTTCTTGGAGAGCTGGGGCAGCATGGCGAGCAGGCCGCGCGAGGCGCCGGGCGCGTCGATGGAGGTGGCGAGAATGACGAGGGAACGGCTCGATGAGATCGACCGCACCAGCCCTGGCACCACCGACCAGTCCATCTCGATGAGCTCTGGCTCGACCGTCGCCATGGAGTTCACCATGCGATTGAGCAGCTCTGGACCGGTCGCTCCCTGCACCCGGCCGCGAACGCGCCGGTCGTAGATGACGAGGTCGACGCGATCGCCGGCGCGCGTCGCGAGCGCGGCAAGGAGCAGCGCGGATTCGAAGGCGGTGTCGAGGCGGGTCTCGCTGTCGATTCGGGCGGCGGCGGTGCGTCCGCTGTCGACAATGATGACGACCCGCCGATCGCGCTCCGGACGCCAGGTGCGCACCACGAGGTCCTTGCGCCTCGCGGTGGCGCGCCAGTCGATCGAGCGCACGTCGTCGCCGCGAACGTAGTCGCGGAGGCTGTCGAACTCGGTGCCCTGGCCGCGCACCATGACGCTTGTCGCTCCGTCGAGCTCCCGCAGCTTCGCGAGGCGCGACGGCAGGTGCTTGCGGGCGTTGAACGGCGGCAGCACCCGCACGGCGCCGGGAGCGAGGATGCTGGCCTGCCTGGCCGCGATCCCCAGCGGCCCGAACGAGCGAACGGTCACGTGCACGGCGCGACGCTCTCCGCGACGGAACGGCGTGAGCGGCACCACGAACGCCCGCCTCTCGCCGCTCGGGATGACGAGGCGCCGGTGGTTGTTCGTCGCTCCAGCGGAGGGCTGCCAGCCGTCGCGGAGGCGACCACGAACGGTTCGCCGCCCGGCGTTGGTGACGAACAGCTCTGCAGTTGTCGACTCACCGAGGCGGATCGCCTGCGGCAGCACGCGCTCGAGGCGCAGCGCGCGGGGCGACCCGGCCAGCAGGAGGTCGATGATGCACAGCACGAGTAGTGCGAGCAGCCACCATCCGAGCGCGACGATCGAGTCGAAGTAGATGATCGGCACGATGCCGAGCGCTAGGACGACAACGAACCGCCACGAGATCGTCACATCGGCACCTGCACCTGCTGCAGGATCGACCGAAGGATCGCGTCGCTCGTGACACCCTCGAGCTCGGCTTCGGGGCGCAGCTGTATGCGGTGCCGCAGTACCGGAAGGGCCATCGCCTGCACGTGGTCAGGGGTGATCGCGTCCATGCCGTTCAGCCAGGCCCAGGCCTTGGCCGCGGCGAGCAGCGCCGTGGTGCCGCGCGGGCTGACGCCGAGCTTGACGGACGGGCTCTGGCGGGTGGCCCGGCCGAGGTCGACGGCGTAGGCGACGACGTCGGCGCTCGAGCCGACGGCCCGCACCGCTGCCTGGGCCTTGGCGAGGGTCTCGGCATTGAGCACGGGGGTGACTCCCGCGGCGGCGAGGTCGCGTGGGTTGAATCCAGCCGCGTGGCGCGTCAGCACCTCGATCTCGTTGTCGCGCTCTGGCAGGTCGAGCACGAGCTTGAGAAGGAAGCGGTCGAGCTGGGCCTCCGGCAGCGTGTAGGTGCCCTCGTACTCGATGGGGTTCATCGTTGCCGCGACCATGAACGGAACCGGCAGCGGCCGCGTCTCGCCGTCGACGGAGACCTGTCGCTCCTCCATGGCCTCCAGGAGGGAGGACTGTGTCTTCGGAGGTGTGCGGTTGATCTCGTCGGCGAGCAGGATGTTGGTGAACACCGGCCCCTCGCGAAACTCGAACTCGCCGTTCTTGGCGTCATAGACGAGCGAGCCGGTCACGTCACCGGGCATGAGGTCGGGGGTGAACTGCACGCGCTTGGTGTCGAGGGAGAGCGTGGCGCTCAGAGTGCGCACCAAGAGTGTCTTCGCGACTCCCGGCACGCCTTCGAGCAGTACGTGCCCGCCAGCCAGCAGCGCGACCATCAGGCCGGTGACGGCAGCGTCTTGCCCGACGACGGCTTTGCCCACCTCGGTGCGGACGGAGGTGAACGCGGTGCGCAGGTCGGTGTCAGTCATTCTCACACTCTTTCATATCGTGATCGCGGCTCATCAATTCAGATGTTCCGTAAACGGGAAGTGACGGCGGACTCGAGTATCAGTAGTTCGTCAGAGAGGGCGATGAGCTCGCGATCACTCTTCGGTGCTGCATCGAGCAGTAGCCGCCGAACGTCGCGCTCGTCGCGGCCGAGGAGGCTCGCCACCCCGGAGACGACCTCGTCAACCGTGGCAAGACGCGGGAGGCCGATGAGTCGGGCGAGTCGGTCGATCGTGCCGATACGCAGCGAGTCGAGCGCGTGGAGTCGCGCCGTCGAGTGCTGATACAGCCGAGCACGGCCGTGCATGGTCTCGCTGGCCTTGACCGTGACGGGGAGGTTCTCGATGATGAGCGGGCCGAACCGGCGGCCGCGCCACACGGCGATGGCCACGAAGACCAGGAGGAGCGTCAGCGTTATGGGGAACACCGACTTCGGTGCGAGATCCGCGACCGTGAGCGGCGCGTCGTCGTAGTCGTGCGGCCCTGGCACGTACCAGACGAGGTTGGCCTCCGAGCCGAGCAGGGTGAGGGCGAGGGCCGCGTTGCCGTTCTCCACTATGCGTCCGTTGGACAGCGCGTCGGTGGCGCCGAGCATGGTGACGAGAGCTCCCTTGTAGTCCACCTGGATGAGGGAGTAGGTGTCATCGCCGCTGTCGAAGCAGGCTGCCACGGTGTCGCCGTCCGTCTGGAAGCCCGAACCGGATCCAGAGATCGTTCCGGCAGCCTCGGCCGCCGCGACATCGCAGTCGGCATCGAGATCACCGTCGACGTACCCGGCGCTGTAGACGGACGGCGCGATCGCCGTGAGCGCGGTGAAGCCGGGGTCGATCAGCACGACGTTATCGGCCAGGCCGACCGCGTCGCGCCACTGCTCGTCGGTGAGGATTCGGGAGACGTCATGGATGACGAGGGTGGTGCCGTTCGGGTCGTCGACCGCCTGCTGCGCATCCTCGAGGCTCGTGGCGACTACGACGTCGACGCCCTCGTGCTTCAGAACCTCGACAAGGGCGCGGGCACCCTCCGGCGCCGCATTGTCGGGGCCGAGCTCGTCCTCGCTGGCGAACAGGCTGCCAGAGAAGACGAGACCGATACCGGCGATGATGATGAGGATGGTGGTGATCCCGATCCAGAACAGGGTCTTGCGAAAGAAGCGGCGCACTGTCGGTGTGAGGATGTCCTCCTCGGGGGTGAACTCCGGCGCAACCGTCACGACGACACCGCCTCGAGCACGGGGCGGGCGGTGCGCAGGGTGCGCTCGAGCGCTGCAACATCCGCATAGCGGGACTGCGTGCCCTGGCGATCGAGGTATCGCACCTCGTCGAAGGCGGCAGCGGCATCCTCGATGGCGCTCGACTGGTCGGGGAATGCGCGCCCTGCCCGCAGACCGAAGTCGTGTGCCGTCGTACCAGGGCTCGTGGTGAGGATGGTGCGTTCGGCGAGTCCTCTGGCGATCGAGCGGAACATCTCCGCCGTCGCCAGCGAGTAGTCACCGGCTGCGGCTGCCGCCTCCGCGGCCGCGCGCATCATGGCCGCGGTGCGGGAGTCGTCCTCTCCGAACAGCGCCCCGGTGACCGAGCTGCGGCGGTTGAGACGCGGCAGGCCGAAGATGAGGAAGGCCACCACAAGGAGCACGACGATGACGCCGAGCAGAATGAGGAGGCCCACCACGGGGGGACCGCCGCTGCCGCTTGGTGCGGTGAGCCCAGAGAGCCACTGAACGAAGTTGAGGATGAGCTGGTCGAACCAGGTGGGCTTGGCGGACTGGTACTCCGGTCGGGCCAGCTCCTCGATGAGCAGTTCGCGCGCCTGGTCTGCATCGGGATCGAGGGGCACGTCGGCGGGAAGGAGCTGGGCCCCGAGCCCGACGAGGTAGCTCAGGACCACGGGGACCCGGTGGCGGCGTGCGTCGCCTCGGCAGTCGCCGCCTGCACGAGGTAGGGGTTCTCGACCCCGGCGACGCCGGACTGCTTCGCCTCGACGTAGCGCAGCAGCTCGAGATCGAGCCCCTCGCGCCGCATGCGGATGTCGATGTAGATCAAGGAGTAGGCCGACGACTGCATGACGAGGCCAACTGCGCCGACGACAGAGGAGATGATTCCGAGCAGGCCGTAGGTGCCGATGGTCGTCCAGAGGAAGGCGTCGGGGTCGGAGCTCGGATTGATCAGCGCACCGCCGATTCCGAAGATGAACGAGATGGGCAGGCTGATCACCTGGCTCGCCAGGTTGATGATCACGCCGATCAGGAGCTGCATGCCGAGAGTGCGCCAGAAGTTGCCACGGGTCAGCTGCCACGACCGCTTGATGGCTTCGCGGATCGTCAGTCGCTCCAGCAGGATGATGGTCGGAACGAACGCGAGCTTGGTGCCGAAGTAGGCCCCGGCGACGACGAACACCGCGCCGACGAGGAACGAGACGGCGATGGCGCCCAGCGCGGCACCCATCGCGGCAGCTGGTGAGTCGATCAGGCTCGAGGCGTTGGCTCCGACCAGCGCGAACAGGCCGAAGACAGCGACCGCGGCGATGGCGACGAAGACGATCGCGACGCCGCTGAGCGCGGCGGTGTACCCGATGAGCGCCCCGAGTCGCCCCTTGGCCAGCCGCCAGAGCCCGCGGATCGTCAGCTTCTCGCCCAGCGTCGCACGGGAGACCTCCAGCGAGATGATTCCCTGCAGGATGCCGGTGGCGATGACGGCGAGCCCGATCGGCACGAGGCCCGAGAGCACGATCAACGCGATGGATCCGGCGAGCACCTCATCGACATCCTGCGAGGTGGCGGAGCTGACGCGGCCGAACGCGAAGGCCATGAGGGCGCCGAAGACCGCAACGAAGACGATGGTGATGAACCCGTAGAGCAGCACGGAGAGACCGAAGGTCGGACCGGGATTGCGACGCATCACTCGGAACGAGGAGCCGAGGATGGTGCCGAACGACAGCGGGCGAAGCGGGATGAGCCCGGGCTTCGGCGGCGGCGTCCACCCGGGTGGCGGACCGTACTGCGGCAGCCCGGAGGTCGCTGTCGGGGACACCGTCGGTGCGACGGGAGCAGCCCACGGGGACTGCGGCCCGGTTGGCGTCTGGGCTCCGGCAGGCGACTGCCAGTTCGGGTTGTCGGTCACCGGTATAGCCTTCCCGCGGCCGCCGTCGGCGGCGCTGTACGGCTCTCATGCTTTCACACTCGACTACTCTTGTGCGAAAGCTCCTGCGTGCCACGAATCGCAGGTCGCCGATCCAACAGATGAGGCCTATGAACGCCAGGGTTCTTGTAGTCGATGATGACACCGCGCTCGCGGAGATGATCGGCATTGTGCTGCGCTCTGAGGGCTTCGAGCCCTCCTTCTGCGGCGATGGCGCAGAGGCCGTCGAGGCCTTCCACACCTCCAAGCCCGACCTCGTGCTGCTCGACCTGATGCTGCCCGGCATGGACGGCATCGAGATCTGCTCCCGCATCCGCGAGGAGTCGGGTGTGCCGATCATCATGCTCACCGCGAAGAGCGACACCACGGACGTCGTCAAGGGCCTCGAGAGCGGTGCGGACGACTACATCGTCAAGCCCTTCAACCCCAAGGAGCTCGTCGCGCGCATCCGCACGCGCCTTCGCCCCGTTACGACCGCGGCAACGGGAACCCTGAGCATCGGCGACCTCACCCTCGACGTCGCCGGCCACGAGGTTCGCCGTGGCACCGATCTCATCAACCTCACGCCCCTCGAGTTCGAGCTGCTGCTCGCCCTCGCCCTCAAGCCGCAGCAGGTATTCACCCGCGAGATGCTGCTTGAGCAGGTCTGGGGCTACCACTACAAGGCCGACACGAGGCTCGTGAACGTGCACGTGCAGCGCCTTCGGGCGAAGGTCGAGAACGACCCAGACAACCCGCGCATCGTCATGACCGTTCGCGGCGTCGGCTACCGGGCGGGCAGCGCGAGCTGACGCGCCATGCGCTACCTCGACTGGCGCGGCTGGCTGCGCACCCTCACGAGCCTGTGGCGATCCTCGCTGCAGCTGAGGACGGTCGCGATCACGGTGCTGCTCTCGTCGCTGACGGTGTTCATCATCGGCGCGTATATGTCGTTCAGTGTCGGCAACAACCTCTTCGACGGCCGAAAGGATCTCGCGGAGGCGGCCTCCGCCCGCGCCACGATCGCCGCTCAGGATCGCTTCGACGCGAGCGATGAGTCGTCGACCGCCGACGCCGAGGCGACGATGCAGCGCGCCCTCGAGGCGGCGAGCCAGGCCGCCTCGACGCAGGTCGGCGACACGAAGATCGCGATCCGCCGCTCGCCGGGACAGCCCGGCTTCGGCGCTCCGGTCGACCGAAGCACCGGTGGTCTGGATGCGAGCCTCATCTCCCCGGAGCTGCGGGCGGCGGTCGCCGGCTCCGATGAGCGGCGCACCTTCACGCAGTCGATCTCGATTCCCCAGGAGGACGGCACCACCATCCCCGGCATCGTCGTCGGCTCGAGCCTCGAGGTTCCCGGATTCGGCGACTACGAGCTCTACATCGTCAACGACCTCAGCGACACGCAGCAGACCCTCGCCTTCCTTCAGCAGACGCTCTTCCTCGGTGGACTCGCGCTCATCGTCCTCATCGGGGCCGTCACCTACATCGTCGTCCGGCTCGTCGTCGGGCCGGTGAGGATGGCGGCGGAGACGAGCGAGCGCCTCGCCGCCGGTGAGCTGGAGGTGCGCATCCCCGAGAAGGGCGAGGACGTCATCGCGACCCTCGCGCGCTCCTTCAACGGCATGGCCGACAGCCTGCAGCAGCAGATCACGCGCCTCGCCGCCCTCAGCCAGGTGCAGCAGAGATTCGTCTCCGATGTCTCGCACGAGCTGCGAACGCCGCTCACCACGATTCGCCTCGCCGGCGACGTGCTGTACGACCAGCGCGAGACCTTCAATCCCACCACCGCGCGAACCGCCGAGCTGCTGCACACCCAGGTGGAGCGCTTCGAGGTGCTGCTCGCCGACCTGCTCGAGATGAGCCGCTACGACGCGGGCGCCGTCGACATGGAGATCGAGTCGACCAACATCGTGCGGCTCGTCGAGGACGCGATCGACTCCGTCACGAATCTCGCGGAGTCCAAGGGCTCCGAGTTGCGGCTTGTGGCGCCGGGCGGGTACTTCGAGGCTGACCTCGACTCCCGCCGCATCCGCCGCATCATGCAGAACCTGCTCGGCAACGCGATCGACCACGGCGAGGGAAAGCCGATCATCATCTACGTCGACAGCGACGCGAAGGCCGTAGCGATCGCGGTGCGCGACTACGGTGTCGGCATGACACCCGAGAGCGTGGAGCGGGTATTCGACCGGTTCTGGCGGGCCGACCCGTCGCGCCAGCGCACCACGGGCGGCACCGGGCTCGGGCTCGCCATCTCCCTTGAGGACGCGGCTCTGCACGGCGGCTGGCTCGAGGTGTGGTCGGCGCCGGGGGAGGGCTCGTGCTTCCGCCTCACCCTGCCGCGCGCCCGCGGTGGCATGCTCTCGGGCTCCCCGCTCGAGCTGCCGCCAGACGACGCGGCGCTGCCAGAGGAGGTGCTGCCATGAGGCGGGTGGTGGTTGCGGTCATCGTCGCTGGAATCGGTGTCGGCCTTGTGGGGTGCGGCGGCATCCCGACGAGCGGTGGTGTGCAGGAGGGGCAGGTCATCGACGAGGAGGTTGCCCCCGACTTCGGCTACGACCCGTCCGGACCGCAGGCGGGGGCGACACAGGCCGAGATCCTCACCGGGTTCATCCAGGCGGCGACGAGCCCCCAGGACGACTACGACATCGCGCGCCAGTTCCTCACCTCGTCGCTCGCCGACGACTGGGAGCCCAACGCCTTCACCCAGGTGCGCTCGGGGGCAGGGGTGACGCAGGAGAGCGCGGACGGCACCTTCACCTACGTCTTCTCGTCGGCCGCATCGGTCGACAACCTCGGCATCTACACGGTGAGCGACCAGGCGACGCAACGGCTCGAGTACTCGTTCACCCAGAACAGCGACGACGAGTGGCGCATCAGTGCCGCGCCCGACGGCATCGTGCTGAGCTCCGACGGCTTCAACGACATCTTCGACAACTACGCGCTCTACTACTTCGACTCGACCTACAAGTACCTGGTTCCTGACGTTCGCTGGTTCCCGCGCACGACGCGAGTCGACACCCGTCTTGTGCTCACGTTGCTGAGCGGGCAGTCGGGGTGGCTTGCCCAGGGCATCACGAACAGCGAGTTCCCGACGGGCACGACGCTCCGCTCCGCAGTCACGAAGGAGTCGGGGGTGGCGACCGTCGACCTCAGCGATGAGGTGCTCGATGCGACGCCGCAGGCCCAGTCGCGCATGGCAGAGCAGTTGAAGAACACCCTCGGCGTCTCGAGCGTCGTCATCACCGTGAACGAGATCGCGATCCCCGTGCCCGACTCGCAGGCGGTGCCCGTGGTGAACCCGAGTGTGGCCGGCAGCCTTCTCGCCCGCACTGACGACGGCTTCGGCTTCCTCGGCAGCGGCGGCTCGATCAGCGCGCTCGGTGGCCAGAGCGGCGAGATCCTGTCCCTCGACGCCAGCGACGTCACCCTGTCGCGCGACCGCGACTTCTCCGCCGTCAAGGCAGCGGATGGCGTTCACATCGTGTTCTCCGACAACTCCGACCAGATGCTGCTCGACGCCCGCCCCGACGTGATCGCGCCATCGGTCGACACGAGTGGGTTCGTGTGGACCGCGCCAGCATCCGACGCATCGGCTATTCGCGTGTTCGACACCGCGGGGGCGCGATTCGACATCACGAGCCCGATCGTGCCAGGCACCCGTGTCGCCTCGATGGCGGTGAGCCGTGACGGCTCACGCCTCGCACTGTTCACGTCGACCGATTCCGGTCCAGCGCTCGTCGTCTACGGAATCCTCCGAACCGACGGGGTGCCCTATGCGCTCGGCCCGCCATTCGTGGTGAGGGTCGACCAGGGACTCACGCCCATCGATGCTGCCTGGGTGGACGATCGCACGATTGCCACCCTCGGCGGCCAGACCACGTCGGATAGTGCTCTGGTCACCCTCTACGAGCTCGGGGGGCAGAGCAC
>Ga0307514_10001772_pt1 | contig 24465 bp, 15 predicted proteins | sample 16_EM_MG_FD_203088 | JGI IMG/M metagenome (GOLD analysis project Ga0307514, IMG submission 203088) | Populus trichocarpa ectomycorrhiza microbial communities from riparian zone in the Pacific Northwest, United States - 16_EM | ecosystem: Host-associated > Plants > Roots > Unclassified | place... | reverse complement strand
TATTGTTCTCCATAGCCAATACTATCGATTTTACGTTAAAAATATTCGAGTTCTGTTATGGTGGTGTTGTTGATACACTAGTGGCACACCCCCTTAAAATGGTACCTTCTAGACTGCCGGCACCATACGAGAGAGGGTATATACGAGTCATTCTCAGAGTTTTTTGTACATGACGGGTCTCCAATGAGCGCACGCAGTGACTTATAGTCCTTCCTCATGATTATTCGCTATTGGGCACCCTATATATTGCATATAGAGCGCGAACTCCTAACCAATCTGGACTCCTTGCAAGTACATGAGACAGAAACCTGAGTGGTGGTAGATGCTTGACGAGCAGCGTTGGCTAATGTAAGTATAGTTTGTCTAGCTTCCGGAGTATCTGGGATATCATCCTCCTAGCCCATAAGGTCCATAGCTGGTTGAAGGCCCGAAGTATACCATACTTGGTTAATAGTTGGGGTGCCCCGGCTGTGATTTTGCAATAACAGTCGGGTTTTGGCTCTGCCCTCTCTTGGAATACCTATACTAACCACATCACCCACTGCAAAAATATGAACAGCATGATCTTATGGAACGTAATGAACTGTGTGAATTGTAGTTCTATGTGAGCTATCCAGCTACCTATATATACACGAGGAATAGGTAGCACATTCTTCTCATATATATGGCGTGAGTATATGATTATACTTCAGCATGTAATGTGCACTAGCATGTTTCAACAAGTACCTAATTGGTGGTGTTTGTTTCCTTAGCACAGTTGGAGAACCCCGCATGCCAAGCGACTGTGCTTACCCCAATTCATCGAAGTGGTTCGTTAAAGTGCACTTTTAACGGTGAAATTAAAAGGTACTCAAAGCAACCAAAAATTAGAACGAGCTGAAAATTGCTTAAGAAAAAGTCGTTAAAATCTAGGTTTGAATACCCTAAATAGTGTGCAGGTCAGGATTTTACAGGGTGATCTGACATCGAAAGTACTGCTCACTCACAGCCTCGCAACCTCTGGGAGGCCATGGGATTTTGGTGTCATCTAAACCCCAGTCAGCCCCAACTCCTAGCAACAGCTGTGCCCAACAAAACACATGCTCCGCAGCGCAACTATGGGAACAAATGCTACGAAGTAGAAGATAGATCTACATACAAGAGGTCAGTCACTTGGGTCTTGAAGAGTCTGGCATTTGACGTTGACTATTAGTTTCAGTACCACAATCTAGAAATGAACTCAGTTGGGGATTGCTTAGCCATCGCTAAGCTTGCATGGACCGTCTACAATGGGTACAAAGATGCGCCTGGTGATTTCAAGAATCTTTCCGATGAGATCAAATCGCTGCACAATATCGTCAACAGCGACACCCTTACAGCCAAATTTCGAGACCCAAAGCTGACCCCGGAGGAAGGAGAGAGCTTACGGGAAATCTTACAAGGATGCTCAAATGTACTGCAGGATTTGGACAACTTGCTTACCAAGTATAAGCGTTTGGGATCACCCCAGGGGTCGAGCTTGCGAGCCCTAGACCGAGCGAGATGGAGTCAGGAAGATATAGTGGAGCTAAGAGCAAGGCTCACTTCTAATACAACCCTCCTGAATACATTTGTCGCAAGGTATTTGCAACTTCCAGTATTACTTAGTTTTTAGTCATAGAGTACCCCGAAGCGAAACTGGTTGTCCAATTACCCTTACCATTTCATTAACTTATACATCCGTTGCCACTACTACCAGGCAACATAGAGACTTGAGTCCCAGGTTGCTGAAAGCATTTAATATTATGAATTTACTAACCCCGATCTGTGGTATTCTACAGTTGTTCACATGAGCGAATCATGGACTCACAGACCGAGATCATGAACTCACAGGCCGAGATGCGGCGCGCAATGGGAGAAATTCAAACGATGCTTAGGAGAGGGCTTCACCGCAAGAATTCAACTTCCTCATTACACTCTATTGCCTCTTCCACGCTCAGTATAAACAGCAAAGAGACCTGGAAGGAACTTTTCAGAGACCTCCACAAAGCCGGAGTGACAGCAGGCATGATCCGTGAGAGAAAGGATCAGATTGTTGATCTTTTCCAAGGCTCGAGTCCACCTGTGGTCGTGGAAGAGATTCCTGAATCCGAAGCCTCGGGCACTGCGGGTCCCTCTGATGTCAAAGGTAGCAATGACCCACCTAAAGAAGCAAAGACAGACAAGAAAAAGCGAAAGATATCTCTCAAAATCAACTGGGCACCACTCAATGCACTCACTGGACCACCGTTGATCGAGGCAGTCAAATCAGGGGATGCTAAAGCAGTCAGGTTTCGCTTAGCTGTGGTTGGGAATGTAGAGTATGCGGATTTCAATAAGTGTACTGCACTATACTGGGCTGCAGCAAAGGGCCACAGGGAGGTTGTACAGTTGCTATTAGAGGAGTGTGCAAATACAGAAGCCGCTAGAAACACCGGGGAAACCGCGCTCTACATGTCAGCACAGAATGGGCATCCAGAGATTGTGAAGCTACTACTGGACAAGGGTGCAAATACTGAGACCACTCTGGATGGTGGGGAAACTCCGCTCTATATTTCAGCACAGGAGGGACATCCAGAGGTTGTGAAGCTGCTATTGGACAAGGGTGCAAATACTGAGGCCACTCTGGACGGTGGGGAAACTCCGCTCCATATTTCAGCACAAGAGGGACATCCAGAGGTTGTGAAGCTGCTATTGGACAAGGGTGCAAATACTGAGGCCACTCTGGACGGTGGGGCAACTCCGCTCTTTATTTCAGCACAGAATAGACATCCAGAGGTTGTGAAGCTGCTACTGGACAAGGGTGCAAATACAGAGGCCACTCTGGACGGTGGAGCAACTCCGCTCTTTATTTCAGCACGCAATGGACATCCAGAGGTTGTGAAGTTGCTACTGGACAAGGGTGCAAATACAGAGGCCACTCGTGACAGTGGGGCAACTCCGCTCTTTATTTCAGCACAGAATGGACATCCAGAGGTTGTGAATCTGCTACTGGACAAGGGTGCTAATACAGAAGCCGCTAGGAATACTGGGGAAACCGCGCTCTACATTTCAGCACAGAATGGACATCCAGAGATTGTGAAGTTGCTATTGGACAGAGGTGCAAATACAGAGGCTGCTAGACACACTGGGGCAACCGCACTCCACATTTCAGCACGAAATGGACATCCCGAGATTGTGAAGCTGCTATTGGACAGGGGTGCAAATACTGAGGCCACTCTGGACGGTGGGGCAACTCCGCTCTTTATTTCAGTACACAATGGACATCCAGAGGTTGTGGAGTTGCTACTGGACAAGGGTGCAAATACAGAGGCCACTCGTGACAGTGGGGCAACTCCGCTCTTTTTTTCAGCACAGGATGGACATCCAGAGGTTGTACTGGACAAGGGTGCAAATATAGAAGCCGCTAGGAACACTGGGGAAACCGCGCTCTACATTTCAGCACAGAATGGACATCCAGAGATTGTGAAGCTGCTATTGGACAGAGGTGCGAATACAGAGGCTGCTAGACACACTGGGGCAACCGCACTCTACATTTCAGCACGGAGTGGACATCCAGAGGTTGTGAAGCTGTTATTGGACAAGGGTGCAAATACAGAGGCCACTCTGGACGGTGGGGCAACTCCGCTCTTTATTTCAGCACAGAATGGACATCCAGAGGTTGTGAATCTGCTATTGGACAAGGGTGCAAATACAGAAGCCGCTACAAACACTGGGGCAACCGCGCTCTACATTTCAGCACAGAATGGACATCTCGGGATTGTGAAGCTGCTGTTGGAGAAAGGCGCAATGCTGCAGGCCAATAAGAGCAAAACAGCAGTCGATGTAGCAGCGAAGAATGGACACAAGGCGATAGTTGAACTCCTTACTTCCTCCCTGAACCCGCTGAAATGAGCATCAGAAATTGGTTATTGGAAGCCTGTTATTGCACGGAATAGCGACCTGGTTCAGGGCGAGGCGAGTGTAAAAATGATGCATGCAGTCATAGAAAGATATATGTATTAGGACTTACGAATTTCTGTTCCACTACTTACCAGTAGCCATAGCTTCCTTGATTTTGTTGGATTGTCACACCGATATATCAGTTTCATCTTTAGCTATGCATACGAGATAGGGTATATACGAGTCATTCTCAGAGTTTTTTGTACATGACAGGTCTCCAATGAGCACACGCAGCGACTTATAGGCTTCCTCATGATTATTCGCTATTGGGGGCTCTACATATTGCATTTTGAGCGTGAACCCCTAACCAATCCAGAGGACGCGTTCACTCGACGAAGGATCTGGGCCGCTCGCGAGCAGATACCTACTGTGCTAATTCCTTAATATGGTAGACAACGCAGTTAAATTGATTACCTAAATAGAGCTCTATAACACAGAAATAACTATACATGCGGCTTCAAAAAATATCAAAAAACCTATGATTGACTCTGGTGCTAGCCCAGCTCCACCAATCAGCTCCGGGTATCCATCGCAATATTCTAGATAGGATAAATGCTATTAATGATTATTTAGAAAAAAAAAAAAAAAAGCTCCGGGTATCCTCTAACAGCCAAATTTGCCAAAGCTGAAAGGCTACCACAGTATGATCAGTTGATACTTTAGTATGACAATAGATAGAGCATTTGAGGTTATTTGTAAAACATTGGCAGTGGCGATTTGAGCAGGACTGTTTTTTTTAAAAGAATCATTAATCGCATTCATCCTATATAGAATATGGCGAGAGCAGGGCTGTTTGCAACTACATGAGACAGAAACCTGAGTGGTGGTAAATACTTGACGAGCAGCGTTGGTTAATGTAAGTATAGTTTGTCTAGCTTCCGGAGTATCTGGGATATCATCCTCCTAGCCCATAAGGTCCGTAGCTGGTTGAAGGCCCTATTAATAGTTTGGGGTGCTCCGGCTGTGGTTTTCCTGTCTTACGAGCCAAACTAAAGTTTGGGGGGTTGTGAAGCTGCTATTGGACAAAGGTGTAAATACAGAGGCTGCCCTGAACACTGGGGAAACCGCACTCTACATTTCAGCACGCAATGGGCATCTAGGGATCGTGAAGCTGCTGTTAGAGAATTGCAACACCGGCAGATATCTGACAAGCCTTCAGCATACGCCACATCAGCGCACCTGGAGTGGGACAGGGAGGCGCTACGGCCGCGGACCATGGGCCCCTAGCACGCTGGCTATGGGCCATGTTCTCGACGGGCCGGGCGCCTGGCCTGAAGGCCAAGGCCCGTGCTGCCCTGAAACAGCCTGGGCCGGCCCGGCGGAGGAAGTATAGTATGTAGGTAGATAGCTTGGATTAGATTATGGAGACTTTACGTCTCTCGGAGGGAGGGAGGGAGGAGTAAACATCATCAATACACATATAGACAACTCGTATGCAGGCTTCGTCCTTTGGCTCTGTCCAAAACACATACGATGTCATCACAGCCAGTCCAGCCGGTCCAGGCCGGTCCAAAACAGACTTCTTAACGGGCGGGTTGGGGAGGTGAGAATCGAAGCGGATGAAGTGGAAGAGTGGACGGACGGCAGTCGAATGGACGGACGAGCGGCTGGTGCGAGTCAAGGCGGGGAAGGTAGATGTTGGTTCTTGTTCTTTTTAATTGTACTTTGGGTCCGGGTATCGTGTGACTAGAGGAAGTTTGTTGTAGGTGGAGAGGTGAAGGTGGGAGGGTATACCTTTCTTTTTTTTTGGCTTAGTGGCCCTTTCACATATTAAAGACAGGTTATGCCTACCAGACTAAGTAGAATTTAGGCACCATTATATGCATACCACCTCCAGTCCTGACTGTATGCTTATAACGAGAGTTTTTTTTCTCTTTTTTTAACTAATCATTAATCGCATTTACCCTATCTAGAATATGGCGATGGACTGCAGATAACGAGAGTTTACTGTACTCTGTTTCAGAGAGAGATGAAGTGACATCCAGTTTGCGGTGTGGAGACCCTGAGATAAACAACTCCTCCTCAATAACTATCAGCGCCCCATATACAGCCCTGACCCGGGCTCATCACTCATAATCCATTAACCCCAAGCCACCCCGACGGTGTCTCCAACATTCGGGGTGCACCTCCACTTGCCAGTATGGTAAAAAAGAACCAGTATCGGGAGGTGGATAAAGTTACGAGGAGAGGAATCTGTAAAGATAGAAATAAAGATGTACTCGAGCGTTATCAGTAATCGCTATAGGCTTGCTATGGATCTGGAGATTATTTCGACTGGAACTCTAAATACATCTGAAAATCCAGGGCTTAATACTGTCCGTTTCCCCATGCGGATCCTTGTCCCCGCATATCTCACAGCTTTCCCCATAGGGATTCCTGGTGGGCTAGTCTCGTGCCCAGACCCTCGAAGGAGGCCACGGACGAGAGTATTCCAATAAAAGTAAGGCAGGCGGTGGAGAAGGGACTAGTAGCTCGAATTATAGTCTTTTTGCTAGTATATAACTCAAGTACGGAGTACACTGGGCTAATAACAGCAGAACAAGAATCTCATAAATTACCCCTCATCTATTAATCTCTGTGCATCTAGCCACAGGGAAACTGGAAGGCTAGGAGTGTTATCTATCACCCAGCTTCACCGGCTTACCACTTATGTTTTAAGATGACCATTGTTATTATACTGCCGCTATGTGGGCTTGGGGAGTTCGCTCCTGCTAACTGAGAGAACACAGGATGCAACAAAATATTGTGCGGGTGAATTTCAGCAGGGAGGCAGACTCGGGATATTTGTTGGAGAGAGTGCTTGCAGCCTCCCGGACGTACTTACTCCAGTAGCAGTTTCGCAATAATCCCTGAGTACAGAAGTTGGTTGGCTCGGAACGGGCATAGGTAGGGTTGTAGCCCATTTCGATGATATACGGCCATTATAAGTAATATAAAATCTACAGTAGGTGCCCTCCTGCTAAAGCGTTTCAAATGATTTGATTTCAGTTTTGTATGTGACTCCAGCTAGACTAGCCCCCCTTATCCCTCCGACATGAATTACCATACTAGGCAGTGGAATAAATGTGAGTACTCTGATCATAAGTTGATGGAAAGCTACATAATACACGAGGCAATGTCTAGAAATTATTGGTGGTGATATTTTGTATTTAATGGTGATATGTCTTGGTATACGTATATGCTTTCCAACCAAAGTCTATGGGTGGAGTCAGCGGAGATCCCGCCACCCAATTTCAAGGAGTTGGTTCATAACTTGGCTCGCCTAAATCTATAATTCATAGCCTGTAGAGTTGAGTACAGAGTTCTACAACTAGGAAGTTAGTAAGGAGTCCAAATGCATCACAAAATTAACAAAAAGAGACATACTTCAACACTGGCGTCTCTACCCCCAACCTCTTCCCCACCCTCACCACCTCCCCACAAAGCGCCTCCACCTCCATCTCCACCCCCTTTCTTGCATCCTGCAACATACTTGGGGTGACCGGCACAGTCATCTCAGCCATCTTAATATTCCTCTCCACAATTGCTTCCCCATCACCCCATAGCTCTAGGAGCTCCTTGGGTACTTTCCCTTCTCCCTCGCCCTCACTTGCGAGCTGCCCATCTGCACATACTACGCCCAGGGCACGTTGAGCAACTGTAGCGAGCTCCTGGGAGAGTATTCGAACGGCTTCTCTCGCTTCGGGAGAGCTAGCGAGGAAGGAGTGGGTATCTAGTCCTGATACTGCGCAGAGAACGTTCCAGCAGCCGCTCCAGCCGACAGTCTTATGCCACCTATCGGATTGTATGTGTGGTACAGCACAGGCATTGCATCCTCCACCCTGAAGTAAGTCTATAAGAAGCTGTAGGGACGGGTGGGTAGGTTCACCGCCGGGTAAGTCTGGGTATAACCCCAACTTGACGAGATCGACATTCCCTACGTGGACAATCTTCCCTGGTTCTGGCTGCCCACAGATAACGTACAGAACCGCGCTGATGACGGGGTTTGATGGGAATGCCTCCTTGTATGGTACCTCGACGTTGATCCCGTTCTGAAATATTACTATCGCGGTTTTTCCCGGAGTAATGATATGTGCTGGAAAATCGACTTTGCCTGAAGCCTTGGTGCAGACAAAGACGAAATCGTATTCAATGATTGATTTGGCAGGGTCGTTGGGACAAGCAAGTGCAGTGGTATCATGGATGACTCTTTGGGGGCGGAATTGGCCAGGGCCGAAGAGGAAGGAGTCGATGGTGAACCCAGAGGATTTGACGGTGGAGTAGTTAGACCGACAGGCCACGGTAAAATTGACGGGGCGGGTGCCGCGGGAAATGATCCACGAGTACAGGGCGCCCATTGCTGTGTGGGGCGTTAGCACAGTGCTCAAGCAGGTGGGAAGTGCAATTACCCCCCCCGCCGAAGGTCAATATCTCGATCGGCCTCTGGTCTCCATTTACTCCTGGGGTGCTTGCATTTCTGGACAGTGCCCGCCGCTGTTCGGGGGTGAGGAGCCCGGGAAAGACAAGATCTGACTTTGATGCCATTGTAATATAACCAATGCGCCGAGCTAACAAACCAGTCATTCCCACAGGAGCTACTTATAAGATATTTAGTCGGGTTGGCACGACCCCTTCTCCGATAGACTATTAGTAAGGCAAATTCCCCCGCTTAGGGGAAAGGATCCTAGACTCGAACACTGGGCTATGCTGCGCAATATGTATCATGTTGAATATATTACTTTAATGGCACTGGGGGTATTACCCGTACATTAGCCATTAAAGTATGCGGAAACGATGTAGGTAGGTGCGGATATGATATATACTTTCCAAATGCTGTGTCGGATATATGTACCACCCGAGGCTGGCCATTGGGCAGCGGATAAACTAGTGTCTTGGTAACCAGGCCTACTTAGTAAGTAATCGGGTAATTTTCCACCAGTCTCAGCGGTCCTGGAATCTAACAACAGTAACCCTTTCGCTATGTTTCAGGGCACTAATTAACAGAATGGCACTTGGGTTAAAATTGCTACAGTCTATTCCATGGTTGAAGTATTGTCACATAGGACTTCCTATTACCCTCAAGCCAAAGGAGGCGATATCTTGACCGTGACCACCGGACTAATCTTGGCCTTAAAACGTTTATGGTCAAAAATTTCACCCAAAGTTTACTCAACCTGGGCCAAATTAGGCATCTGCGCAATAGGTGGATTTTCGGAGGGGAGCTTAGTTTCAGGGTAAGTGCTGAAGCACAGAGGTAGTCCTATCAAACGCACCAAGAGTCTAGTTCGCACAGCCTCCCTAAAGAGGGCTTCTTACTGCTCACAATAATATATACATCATTTTCTGATTAGGACATGGATTGGATATCCAACGGCGCTATCCCCGCACTCGGCTTCTCTCTCTACCCGTACTGCAGCCCTGGATGGAATATTGAATAACGCCATGGGGTACGCCTACTACTAGTGCCCAATTTACGCGATCCATTCTGGCATCAAAACCAAGGGGTCAATCATCTTGGCCCCTGCCACTCTGGATACAGCGGTGGCGGCGGTGGGTACTCATGGTGACTCTGTGGTACTTGTTCGTCTGGTTGAATCCTCCCCATATCATCCTCTGGCTGAATCCGCTGCCCCCCTTCCGCTCCCTCCCGCCTCTCTCCTCCTTCTCCCTCGGGCAAAGCCTCCTTCTTCACCGGCCCTTTCCTCCCCCTCCCAAGCGGCTGATAATACATCGTCATCACCATCCCAATATCCCCCTCTCGTTCCTTCCACTCCTCCCCCCCCTTCTCCGCCAACGCCTTCCCAATATTCAACACCAGCTCCTCCGCCTGCGCCCTCGTAACCTTCGTCATTCCCCTCTTCCCCTTAATTACAATCTCTACTCTCATCCCCTTCGCCAGTATCTCCCCTGCCTTCCTCAACTTAATACCCAAGTCATGCGGGCCAATCGCCCATGTAAACTGGCATTCCTTCGTTAGGCTTGTAGCTTTCTGCTCTTTTCGCTTTTGGTACTGCTCTTTCGCTCTTTCGGCTTGCTGTTCCTCGTATTGGCGTAGAGCCTCGTGCGTGTACTGTCTTACGACTGCGGGGGAGTTCTTGGTGCCGTCCCCAGAGTTAATCAGGACAAGGTGGTATTTTGACCGGTCGATTGAGGCAAGGAGGGGAGGGACATGCACGAGCCCGTGGTATACTTGGTCACTGTCCACGTATATCGCGGTGAGGTGATTGGCTCTAATAATCTCCTCGTTGCGGGGGAGGCGTTGGGGTTTGAGTGAGATGAACCGGGAGTGCTGCACCCCTGTGAGGATGATGGTGGGGAGGAGGTGGAGTCGCGGGGTAGCAGTTGGGCGTGCAAGGCATATTGAGCCTCCAGTGGAGATACAAAATCGTGGGGCAAGTAGCCGCCGGAAGGGTGAGGAGGCCATGGTGAATGCTTCGGTCGTAGCAATTGCTCATGTAGAGCATGAACATGTAACTCTTGGCATCGGCGCTGTGCATGAAGCTTGTGAGACAATGCAGTGCCTCCGTCACGACAGATTCTCAGGACCAACACCACCAACCTCAATTGCAACTCACCCATCCCCATCATGACCTCCACTAGCTTCGGCCTCAACATTCCCTCCAAATCCAAAACACTCAACACCCCCACTGGCCCTCCCACACGCAAACCCATCGCGCGAAAACCACCCCTCGGTTTCTTTGGCGCGAGTGCTGATGATGATGATACTGACGATAAAAATTCAGATAAAGACGAAGGCAGCATCTTCTGCAAATCCAAATCCTCCACATTCAAAAAAACCGCCAAACACGGCCCCACAAAGCCCTCCACCTTCTCTCTAAAATCTTCTGTAAACGCCGATCTAGCCACACACACCGCCCACTCCACGTCACAAACCACCGCCGCCGAAGCCGCTGCCGCTGCTGAAGACCCCACCGTCTATGCCTACGACTCCCTCTACGACAGCATGAAGTCCGCGACCTCCACCTCCTCTCGCAACAATAACACCGCCTCCCTCGACGACCCATCTACTCGGCAGCCGAAATACATGACTGCCCTCCTCGCTGCGGCGGAAACCCGGAAAAGGGATCTCCTCCGAGCGAAGGAGCGAATGCTACAGAAGGAGCGAGAGGCTGAGGGGGAGGAGTTCAAGGATAAAGAGAGCTTTGTAACAGGGGCATATAAGGCGCAGCAGGAAGAGATGAGAAAGTTGGAGGAGGAGGAGGCAAAGAGGGAAGATGAAGAGAGGAAAAAGAGTAAAGGGTTAAGTGGGCTTTATCGGGGGTTGTTGGAGAGGGGGGAGAGGGCGCATGAGAGGGCAGTCGAGGCAGCAAAGGAGGCTGCGGTTGGGGGGAAGGTTGAAGAAGGTGTGCGAGAGGAAAAGAAGCAGGAAAAGAATCCGTTACCGGCGCATGTGGAAGTTAATGATGAGGGGGTGGTAGTGGATAAGCGGCAATTGCTCTCAGGGGGGTTGAACCTCCTTTCTACAACATCAAAAAAATCTACCACCGCACGACAGCCAACATCTACTTCTGCAAGCCCTAACGCAAGGGGTTATCAGGGGAAAAACAAAATTGAAGTAGACCGTCGCGCCCGGCAAACGCGGATGCTCGAAGAGCAGCTCGAGGTGACACAGAAGCGGGCTAGGGAGGAAGAGGAGGCAAAGGCGAAGGAGTTGATAGAGCGGCAAGTGAAGAAGGGAAAGACGGAGGGGGAGGTTATGGGAGCGAAGGAGAGATACTTGGCGAGGAAGAAGGCGAAGGAGGAGGAAGAGAGGAGGGCGAAGGAGGAGGAAGAGAGGAGGACGAAGGAGGGCGGTGCAGGAGTATAGGTTTTGATGATAGTAGGCACGATGGTGTATTAGTCCTGGATACAGGGTGGGGCCTTGAGCGGATTAATATTTATGGGGCTGGAAGTGCACTTATGTTTTCCGTTGGATTATTTATTTCCTATGTTTTCTCCCACCAATGCACTTCCGACAAGTCCCATCCTTTAGGTTTGGCGTTTTTGAATTTTTAATGGTTATGCTCCATACTATAGAACCTGGTGCTCAGGGTAACTAGCCTTGCGGATTTTATTACAAATTGGACTGCGTGAGCAGCTGCCAAATCATTACCCTGAAACACGAACGCCACATCTGAAAATGTAGGTATTTTCCTAGAACATCCCACAAGAAAATGCAAACGCATGAGCCCGGCCAAGTACTCTTGAAGTTGCTGCTGTACTGGCTGCAATAAGAGCAATGGTCAGTCAGCGGTGGCGGACTGACAGATTCGATGGGGGAGCCGAGACGGCTTGCACAAAAGCAAAATCCCAAGTAAGTAATCCTCATAGCCTAAGGCTCCCTCCGAGGGAAAGACGTATAGACTCAAGGAGAAAAAAAAAAGCAAGTAATCTCTTCCCTATGTCGTCTCATAGTTTAAGGTTCCCTTCGGGGGACAGATGAATAGACTCCAAAAAAAATGTGAGTAATCTCTCCGATGTACTAGTGGTTAATATTACAGCCAGATCATGTAGATTACATTCAGAATGGGAAGTTGGAGACAATTATTGCAACATCGGTGGACTATGAGGCCTCTTGAAATGTGACCGACTGACGTGCGTCCGCCGATCGCTGCACTTGACTGAGCTGGTTGCTCGTAAACTTCCAAAGTACCTACGCGCATACAATACGGTGGCTGTGTATCAACGTTCCCGCGGGCGCTGCGCTGCTTGCTATTGGTGGGATGGTAACAACTTTTTCAGACTGCGCCCAATAATACTAGGCAGTCTGGTTGCACCAACTATACTGAACGCTGGATCGGAGTACTTACTACATACTCAAATGTCGCTGGCAGTCTGCTGGCGCACTGAATACAGTAGCTCACTCAGGGTTGCAACGGATGTAAAAACAAAGAATGAAAGAATCACAACGGCTTCTCACTGTTATATCTAGAGTATATATGCATGTATGTAGTCAAGCACATGGTCACTGAGAAGGCTGGCTAGGGGCCTTATAGCCTGGCCAAGAACCTGGTGACAGTATGAATTTGTATTCTTAAATATTTAGCGCTGTCCGATCACTTTACAGCCCGACTGTAGGTAGTGCTCTCGAATGAAGCTTGCAATAATTCCCAGCACATGTCCACTAACCTTCTTGCGGCTCCACTGCCTACAGTACCCTACACTCCCTTGCAAATCACTCACGCAGTCGAAGTAGGGAAGCAGGTGCAATTGGTCAAATGGGGACTCTCACAATTGGCGGAGCTGCACTGTCTTCTCCGCCTTGCTAGTACATTATGCACAGGTGATTGCAAGCCTCTTCCGAGGGGCCCGCACCAACCAGACTAGATTGCAAGGCGGTATCAATTCATGAATATATAACTACTCCGTACTTAAGTCTAGTCTCTACACCAGACCCTCGTAATTCTACCCTACCCGCCGAGTATTGCAGTCAGCTACGCTCACATCGTCCTTGGTTTGAAACTCTTGAGCTCCCGCTTTACTTTTAGCAATGGTTTTGCCTAGTCAGATATTTATTGCATCGGCTTTGTTCTTATCTGCCTGTAAGTTGGCTCTGCGTTTAAAACGGGAATCTACTTGCCCGGTTAGACTGCATTATACACCTAATAGCCATCTAATTCTGAGACAGATGCTGGGCTCTTTGACCAAGACATTCGCAACGTTGGTCGGCATAGTGTAGAGCACTTTGAGCGTGTTTCCGCCGCACGAGTTGCGGAAGTGGACACAATCGTAAACCGGTGGTGGGATCTGTCGGAAAGACGGCTCAAGGAAGTGGAAAGCATAACTAGCAAGCTCAGCGATATGGCAGGTGGTAACATTGCAAGATTGGAAATGGTTGCGAAGAGTTTACGGACAACGGTGGTGGTGGTACTGTTTGTGGCATTTGCGTATTTGATGTTATACTCATATTCCGATAGCCTTGGTCCGTGGAAAGCAACGGCGCTGGGTTTTATGATTTGTATAGCTGCCAATCAGTACCTGTTGGATTACTAGTCAGTGAATGTGGTAATCACTTTGGGGGTATTCTAATTACAGGTTGGTTGTGGTGGCTTTCGCGTTTTGGGAGTTGTTTTTCCCCCACGGGAAATATTCTGTCATGCTCTGCTAGTAGGAGGCAAGATAATATGACAGGAAGTGTGGAGCGTAAGTTGTTACCAATGAATAAGCATGCTTGGGTTTAGAGCAAAGTTGCACCACGTTAGATTCGTGCCTCATCCCATAAAGCGTTTCCTTGTGTACCCTCGATTAGTAGTCCAACAGGGCAGTTCTTATTGTTGACCTAGTCAAGAAGTTAATTCTTTCTTTTTTTCATAAACCATAGTAATCCTGAAAACATTTACAGTGCACATTCTTCTGTATGCTCCCCCAAACCCAACTCACTCAGTCTCCAAGCCCGAGTCATCGTCAGAATCCCCGTAATTGAGCGGCGGGATGTATGGCCAACCATGGCTAATGGGAGCATCCACATGCCTAGAGCTCAGGCTGGTATTACTTCCATCAACACTATCAATATCTGACTCGTCTGAGGTCGAATCATTACTCTCAATATCTGACCCGTCTGAGGTCCAGTCATTTGACCCATCGTAATCAATTTCAGGGTTGCTGTGCGGAGAATCGAAAATTCCAGAAAACCCCAGCTCAGAACTGCCCTCACTGTGAGACTGGCGCAGGGAAACTAAATGCTCAGCGCGGGTACTCACCTCATGGGCTAACCTCATTGATAAGGTCCCAGTAGGTACCCAAATTGGAGTGATTGACGCGAACTGTAGATAATCGCTGTCGAAACAGGCGAGGAACTTACCGTCCACAAAGGGCCAGTAGGGTGGCAAGCCACGCCGCCGGATTAGACTGTACAGCAGTCGCTGTAGCTCATTTCCGTATTTGTCCTTTGTCCTTCTAGATTCAGATTTGTTGGACATGTGTTTGTAGCCTTTAAATGACGGTATCTCCCTGAAGAGCTCATACCAGAGTTTATAGGCTGTTGTGTTGGAAATCCGATCGTAAACGATAAGGCAGCGTTCCCCGTCTTCAATGCGAGCTTGGATTCTTTCTACTCTTGACCTGAACCGTATATATAGAGGTGCGGGGGCACGCAACAGGGCCCCTTGGAGCTCAAAGATAGGGGCTCTAACCTCAGAAAAGAATACTCCGTGGACAAGCCACATCTCTAATTTGACACTTGCAAGAATATGCTTCAGTTGGCGACCCTTTTCTAGGTGTTTGCCCAAGGCAGGAGACCCCGGTGTAGTCAGATCAGGGGCCAAAGCCAGCAAACGTTGGGTGTAGGTAATTATCTCGGACACAAAACGGCCCTGATATCTAAGCACCGACTCGCATTTCAGGTAGAGGGTGTCCAGTCTTGCTTCGAGGATATCAAATTGCATCTGTACCGGTATTGACGGGGGAAGGTATCTAATGAGTGGCCGTGGTGGCGGTGCCATCGTTGTGTCCATAATGCCCGCCTCGATCACACTCATGGGATAGGCTTGGGGTAGTTGTATATGTTCGACGACAACCTCCTGGGGTACTGTGTTTACATCGTCAGGTGTTCTATGCTTGAGCACTGGAAAGTATGGGGAGGTCCTGAAATTTGACATTCTAAAGTGTTAACGCTTCGGGAGGTGAAGAGGTGACTTGTGCGTTGATGCCTGCAATGCTCAAAGTGTTGAATGTTGGCCCTATAGATGGCAGCCTAGTTAAAGTGAGAGGTAATACTAAGAATGTAGTATGGCTTCCAGGGAAGTAGATTAACTAGAGGAGAGTAGCCAAATTTATAGTGCCATGTATAGGCACGCACCTGCAGCGGCAAGGTAGCATGGCCCGGGAAACTATGACATGGCCACTGGCACTGAATTTGTGGCCCGTTTGGTGGGCGCCCACAATAGGGTGTACATAAATCCGAAACTGGTGAAACCGCTGGTGTGACTATCATATCACCAGTAAAACTACTTGAACTTACTAGTGTCTCATTGGCTCCAAGGGAGAGTCTTTGTTACAGATGTAGGCATACATACACAGTACTTGTAGCAGTATTTTGGTACTCCATCGGCCATAGCTATTCACGCTCTTGATGGCTATGCGGCGCGAGCCGAAAACCCAGATCAGTGCTAGCTGTGGGCTTGCATCCCTGAGGGACTGGCCTTTGGCATTTGTATGTAGTTGCCCTCTCAAGTTAGTCTAGACAAAACCTCCATAAACGCATAACCTCTCTAATAGCATCAGATCTTCCGGTCCCAACACTAGGCTAATATAGAGGTTCGACTGTACGAGAACATTGCCCAGTGGCTGAGTCGTGACAGCGCCACCGCGACCTACACTGCCACTGGCCCGCGGGCTCTTGCGATCACTAAACCCTTTCCCGGAGCTGAACATGGTGTGCGGCTAGTTTTGCTGACACAGCGCCCACACAGGGCCCGGCCTGTCTGCAGCTGGGGCTGGGCAGGTAACAAACTCCATAGGATGATCCCAGTTTTACCCAGTTGACTGCTCTGTTAGAGGTGGTATAAGTAGAACTTATATGGGTGCCCATGGCCTGTATACAGTACGAAAGATGTTTGCTGAGCAGATAAACCACACTGGGTTGCATTGCCGTACATCATTGCGCCGCGTAGGCTGTTATTTGGTGCAACTAACCGATGTGTTGTAACTACTAGTAAATACCGATTGTGGTGCCAACCAGACTAGGTATCAATTGCGCAAGTATTGAGAGAATTAGTGTAGGTAGACTTGCCCTCTTCGAGGGTCTGGATACGTGACTAGTCACGTTGTTGTGGTCGCTGTCGTAGTCTGGTATCATAGTCTGGTTGTATGCCCGCCTCCACAGTTCCAAAAAAAAAATTCTGGTTGTCGGCAAACAACCTTACGGACTAGTTAGTGGGCTTGGCTGTCGCATCTTGCACAACCCCCCCCCGAACACGCAAATGTATAAATGTATAAATATGTCACTTTACTGATAAGGTATCTGAGTTTAATAAAAGTGCACATTTACAAACGTCTAATGATGTGGGGTGTTGCAACTGCGCTTAATCTCATGCTAAGTACTACTTAGCAGGAACCGTAGGGCAGGGGCTGGCCGTGTGGGAGAGAAGGCCCCCTGGTAACCCCAGGAGCCGCAGTCCATCGCCATACTCTAGATAGGGTGAATACGATTTAGCAAGAACCTCCCAAAATAGGGCACAACACAAAGATTGTAAATAGATAGTTGCACGCTTGAGAAATTGGGTCTACCAATTGAACTTCAGGTTGAATTTGCAGCATTTCCAATATTTTCCGTCATCAGATACATATGTGAGTTACAACCCTTGGTGTTAAAGTTGAAGCTATTAATATTTTTTCTGTGAATCAACATGCAATGCCTCATGCATAGTAGTAGAATAGCAACCCAGATCCATTAATATGTCAGTGGGGTTGAAACACATTCAGCTATATAATAGGTATGCTAAGTAAATACGGTTACCCTGAAATCGTGTAAGTTTAGTTCAATTAATATGCACTACTTAAGTAGGTAGCTCTGTACCAAGGTAGGTACCACTAGACCAAAAGAGTGATAGGTCACATTTTGCCTCCGTGAATACATATATACAATCTACCTAGCCACGTTACCCTGAAACCCCACACACGATGATTGCCAGAATAATTAACCTTGAATCTAAAGCTTCATACTGCGTAGATACATACAGTAATATACTTTGAGGTCAGACAACAGACGCAGGTCTATGAGAGGCCGATGCTTGCCAGACTAGGTAAACATCCCTCTCACATTTAAGTAGGATGTCATACGGAGTATATAAGGAACAATTTAAATATTCTCGCGCCGTGCATACCCCGAATCATGACCCTCTTACCTATGCACCTCTGAAATGGACATACATACAGTACATATATGTAACTGCATAGTGCTGCATATTTCTCAAGCATTAGCCAAGCCTCAAGCTACCACTGGCGAATCATAGCCTACCGTACTGTACCAGTTCGGGGGAAAGGTAAAAAATAAAAATAAAACTTACTGGCGAAGAGACCTTGTGGAGTGGCTGCTGCAACGCGTGTCAAGAGTCACGAGCGACAATCTGGGTACGAGATCAACACCTCGCGTCTTCCCGCTGTCAAGCCTAGCCACGCGCGCAACATTCCCCCACAAACATGTCCGACATCGACGAAATGGACGTTGACGAGGCCCAGGTCTCCGAGAACGTGGTGTTCTCCTCGAAAGGGCTTGAGAAAGGGAAGAAGCGTACTGCAGCGGATCTCCCAGTGACAATAGGAGACAATCTTCCCTGGTGCGTCTGTCACCTAGAAACTATTGAGCATCATGTGTGGATTGCTGACCTCTGGTGGTAGGGTAGAGAAATACCGACCAAATACTTTGGATGATGTGACAGGGCACGAGGATATCATAACTACTAGTAAGTACTACACACACAGTGTATATATATGGTGGCGAGACTGGTATAGCTCTAACCTCTGCAGTCCACAAGTTTGTCGATACGAATGTAGCTCCCCGGTCAAATTCTGTCTTTGTTTGGCAAAATATGCTAACATTCTCTAGCGATTACCGCATCTCCTCTTCTATGGACCTCCTGGTACTGGGAAAACGTCCACCATTCTCGCCCTCGCTCGGAAAATCTACGGCCCAACCCAGATACGACAACAGGTCCTCGAACTCAATGCCTCTGATGACAGAGGTATCGATGTCGTGCGTGAACAGATCAAGACTTTCGCCTCTACAAAACAGATATTTAATACCGCCGCTTCCGCGAACTCTTCACTGGCCTCTTTCAAACTCATTATCCTTGATGAAGCTGATGCGATGACATCAACTGCCCAGAATGCACTGAGGAGGATTATGGAAAAATATACTTCCAATACCAGGTTTTGCATAATCGCAAATTATACACATAAGCTCAATCCCGCTGTTTTGTCCCGATGTACTAGGTTTCGATTTTCACCACTCCCACCGGTAGCGCTGAGGAAACGGATCGATCACGTTGTAGCCCAAGAAGGGGTCAAAATTACTCCGGATGCTATCAATGCATTGGTCACACTCAGCAAGGGAGATATGCGAAGGAGTTTGAATGTTCTCCAGGCATGCTTCGCTTCATCGACGCCGCTTGATCAAAATGGATTCTCGATACCCGATGGTCCCAAGGACATCATCACGGAAGAAGCAATCTATGAATGCATTGCTGCCCCACAGCCTGACGATATCCAGACTATCCTGGCTAGCCTGTTAGGTGAAGATATCAGCACCGCCGTCCGCACCATGGAGCAGATACGGCAATTAAAAGGCTTGGCGTTGGTGGATGTTCTAGGTGAGATCAGTGCAGAGCTGGGGAAATTGGAGGTAGCGCCTGAGGTGAGAGTGAAGTGGCTGGAGGGGCTCGCGGAAGTAGAGTGGAGGCTAGGAAGTGGTGGTTCTGAAAGGATACAGGCAGGGGCGGTGGTCGGGGTAGTAAGGTCTGGAGTGGAATTGATGGAAAGGAAAAAAAAGGTTGCTGGGGGAAGAAAGTAGAGGAGTAGAATTAAAATACAAACTACTGGGAAATGTAATTAATATACAATACAGGTATTGGCAAGCCAAGTTAATTCATATTGACCCTCTGCATCACCTGCCTGGGAAGGTTTCCCGAAGATAGAGCTCTGCGTCCAGGCTCATGCCGTGCAAGGATGTCTACAATGACTATTACTTTGTGCAGTTTGTATCCTGCTAAAGGATAATGCTGTATTCGTAGACGTGGTGAACTCACCATGGGCACATAAACAACCACATATGTACAAAATTTGCCTAAATTTCTACTTTATAACAACACAAGGGCACAACCACAGATTGCTTGAGTACCACACAATTGAGATATTTCAAACTCCCCCCGCTTGCCTTTGTGGGGGTAGTTCCTATGGAGTTATCATAGTCCCCTGGCAGCCAAGTATTTACTCGTAACTCGTCGTTACTCGGGCAACCGTCCCTTCCTGGCCTTCAATACGCATCTCATAAATAACCAGACCAGAGGTAACCTGTGGGTAAGTAATATTGTCAGTTCTAACGATATTACATTCCAATATGGTGTAGCAGCTCACCGTCATATCCAGGCTATAGTCCACTCTATAAAATTCCTTCCCTTTTTCATTCAGATGCTTCGAAAACCTACCGACATCCACCGGCTCACTTGTCATGACTGCCAACTTCCGGACACTAGCATCTCTCCTGTCTGGTGCCTTCTCTTCATCACAAACCCAGAGCTCTGTTCGGAGTTGATGTTTTCCGTTTTTCACATCTTCTGCTTTAATTGTCCGGTAGAATGGGAAACTGATTTTCTTTGCCTCCATCGTGACATCCCCGCGGCGAATATACCACTGCATACGATTCCGAACTACCCATTCACACCGAAGGTCGTGCCATTTCTTCTCGTCTTCTCGGTGCTTGGAGGGGTCGAAAGAGGAGTCATGCACCACGCCGTAATATCTGCGAGACAAGCGGGATTGTACAGCGGCAACATCGCCCTGTAGACCCCGGATTATTGCCCCCCGGACAACAGCAGTCCATGCGTTTCTAGGTTGAATAATGGGGATTTTGGAGCTCGACCAGGCTGAGACTCGGTGGTAGAGGTACTCTGAAGAACCGAATCCCCCCACCAGCAGAATAGCGGATATTGGACCATGGGATGATTTAAGTACTGAGATTACCTGACTAGAGATAAGGTCAATTACTTGCGTGACTATGGGCTCGAATATATCGTGCACTTCGGCGCGAGTCACAAGCAGGAAGCCGTCTTTAACACCTTTCTCGGGGTTATCTGGAACCCCGACGACGGGGACATGGAATCCAGTATCGTCTTCTCCGCCCCCGCCTGCACCAGCCCCACTTCCGGATTCGCTGTATTCCCGTTTTATAAATGTCTCCCAATACTGGCTCATCTGGAACCTGGCACGATGGGACATGCCTTCGAACGTTTCTTTCCCTATCCGCCGTTGGATGAAGTCTTCGAACCGCCTATCAAGGTACACTGCACCGCAGAGACCACCAGAGCCGACGACGCATTCATGAAGCTGGAGGGGCTTGAGAGAAGTTATTTTGTAGGAAATTAAGTCGACTGTTCCACCGCCAGCGTCACACACTACGAAACATTCGCCCACCTGTGGATGGGAACCCATCAGCAAAATTAACCACTCACCGCTTGTGCAGCTTTTCCGGCGCATCCACCTCGGCTCCGCCTTACCTTGAGCATTCCTGGCTGCATGCTCCTCAGTGCATATTCCGCTGCGCCCTCCGGCTCTGTGATCAGCCGTAACAGACCGCTCGCATGGCCCGCCTCTACAACCCCTAATCCCGCCCTGATTGCCGCTTCAAGCGTCATCTGCCTCGCTTTATCACTCCACACGGCTGGGACCGTCAGTACAAAATCTACTGGTTTCTTCAATACCTTCCCTGTGCCATCCCCATAGAGGAAGTCGTGACCCAGCCTCCGTTCAAGGGTTAGCATAGTATAGTTCCGCAACGCGGTTAGGTAATCGGTTACGATATCAACTGGCTTTTTTCGGTATGGAAGCACGGTCCGTTTGGGATTGACGAATTGCGGGCGGGGTTGGCTCGGGTCGAGGAGAATTTTAATCCATGATAGGCGACTGGGGGACAGAGGGGGCACTTCAAATCCCCTAATTTTGCGCCCTCAAAATATACATTAGCGTTTTTGGGGCGCACCGGCACGCTGTGACCGAAGCAGTCGAAAACGGTGCAACAAACCATTTATAGCCAATCTCCCCCGGCGCTGTCCCGTCAGCTGCAGGAGGGCTCTTTGACGACTCTGACTCTCCACTCCCCGACCCAGAACCCCCAGTAACTGTATATGATATGTCACTAGGCACCTTCCCCCAATCCTTCCCTAACTGCCCAGGCCAGGTGGTTATCACCTCATATTCATCGGGGGAACTTGTCAGCGCCCATGCGACTGCAGAATGGGTGGTGCCGAAGTCGATTCCCACGATGATGCGATCTTCGGTGGAGCGAGGCGTTTTGTGGGTCCCACTTATAGGTGCGCCAGTGAATGACCGCACGAGAGGGATGTTAGTGAGGGAAGTGAATGTTAGGTCTCCCGGCGCGGTCGTCGACGTCGATGTGGTAGAGGTAGTGGTGGAGCCGGAGCGGGGTTTCTGGGATCGAGGTGAGTGCATATTTGTTATATTGCATGAACTTACAATGAAACAAAAGTAAATTATGGAAAAAAGAACTGGACAGTCGTAGAAGTAAAAAGCAAAGGGGAATTCGAAGTGCACTGAAAGGAAGCAGCTATGGCGTTTACTTGTTTTTATTCAAAATAAGTACATGCTCGCCTGTTGAACTGATGTTGGGGGGGTAAATTAACCGCCTGAACCTGGGTCTTGCTAGGATCCACTTCTATTCGCCCAGGGCCAATATAGTTCTGGATAAAGGTTCTTGTATAGTTGTCCTCATGACCCGTTCATGGAATCACCCCGACCTGTGAGGATGAGCAAGACAACATTGTGATAGGTCTGATAGTCTGAGTGTTCGGAATACTAGGGAGAATCACATGATCTTGGTAATATTTGGCACCGACCATACTTAGTGGGGCGTGACAAATACTTTAGTAGGCAGTACCGGTAGCCCCCACCCATACCAAATTAAGCTATATATATACCATGAATGACACCTTGTGTAATTGTAATAGGTAGTACAGGCAAACCCCGCTATATATAAGGAAGTGCAGAAATCCGGCTAATTTCTTCACTATAGCAAGGTTTCCTTATAGAGAGTAGTCACGTGATTAAATAAGCGGGGTGAGAAAAGGTTTCTGTCGGTCCACCATCTACGGATCAGGCTCTCTGTTGGTCAGTTTGTACTTGTTTCCAGGTATCTTGCCTGGAATCGAGCGATCAACGTCCGACAGTACGATCAATATCTAATTTCACTTCAAGAAGCCACACACTTCCGCTACAAGTCTACTCAATCCTGATACCACTTCTGCGGAAATTGAAGGCAATACCTGCATCATGATGAAGGTATACCAGACCGTCATGCTGAGCCTAGTATTATTTCAATGTCAGAACATGTATCTGAGCGCATTAATGGTGACCTAACATCTTCTACTGGAATAGCTAATGATCTTGAATCTACGGATGAAGGCGACATGATATCTATACCAATACCAATTATTACCGGTTCTACAGCTGTTACATTTCTACAGGACCTTACATTTTACTTTCAAAATCACTTTCCTATGTTCAGCGATCTCTCACTCAGCATGTAGATGCACACAAGACGCAATCCCATAGTTGGCTTCAGCGCTCAGCTTAGTCTAGTTGTACTCTTATATCTTGCTACACCCTGTCGCATATTTCATTATATCAAGTACTTTCTACCTGTAGCTAAATTAGTAACTCGCACAAGGAACTTCAGTTTCACTATAGCCCTTTTTTTCACTATAGCGAGGGCGAAATACCTAGCTGTGTGCAGAAACAATCCGTGGCGGGGCTTCCGTATAGCAGGGTTTTCCGTATGTCAGGGTTCCTTATAGCAAGGTTTGCCTGTACGGTAGTCGATTTGCGCAGATACTTGATAATCCCAATTGTCTTGGTAGTGATTAGAGAAGCATGACGCAACCCTCATCCATCATATAATTAAAAAAGATTTACGTCAAGGACAGGATTCGAACCTGCGCGCCCAGAAGGCATCCGCTGACTTGCCCATTCCTGGGTCTAGCAGGCGAACGTGTTAACCACTCCACCACCTTGACTTGGGGAATGCTAATTATAGGTGCATTTGGTAATGTGATTACATATGTATTCGCGGGTCTGCATCTTCCTCCTCATGCTACCTACCGTTAGTAGCAGTAGCAGTAGTAGATGTAGATTGATGTTATGAGGCTGGTCCTCATTCTCAGAAGGGGTTGTTCCAATTTCCCTAGAATCTACGGATACCTCTTGCTCAACTTCTGCTTGCTCAACAGGAGGATGAAATAATTGTACAACGCCGGATCTCCCGTCATAGATTCGTATTTTATATCTATACCCGGTCTATATCATACATCAGATTGGTAGTGTATTCCATGTTAAATTTATTTACCAAATTGGGTACTTAAATAAATTGCCCGTGGGAGGCAGGTGCTGCTCGCGAGCGGCCCAGAACATATTTATCTCCATGCGATAACTCCAGTCATGAAAACAATTGCCGGCACCGGTACCAAGTGATCGTTAGTTACCTACTATAATTAGCCTGGGTGAAAACAGTGTTGGAATGGTATAATTATGCAGCGTGGGATTGCTGGACGTGGATGTTTATATGGGGCCGTTTCCTTCCATAGTTTCCTCATCAGTTAATATACTCTTCATCCTCATACAACGGTAAAATGAGACGCCCTTTTATCATAGTATTTCAAACAACTATGCAGCTCTCTTAAAATAGGGTACGAGATCATATTGTCCCTATAATTAATATCAGAACCAGTAGTGAGAGAACCTGAAAATTTTTGCATATATACATAACTATATATCAAGAAAAAATGTCCGATTGAAGCTCATAAGCTCTGGAGTACACAGTTA
>Ga0307514_10001771_pt1 | contig 24478 bp, 24 predicted proteins | sample 16_EM_MG_FD_203088 | JGI IMG/M metagenome (GOLD analysis project Ga0307514, IMG submission 203088) | Populus trichocarpa ectomycorrhiza microbial communities from riparian zone in the Pacific Northwest, United States - 16_EM | ecosystem: Host-associated > Plants > Roots > Unclassified | place... | reverse complement strand
TTTCTGCATCTATAAGCAGCTAGATATCTAAGTAACTACTTTCCCTTTATTAGTTAGTGGAGTTATTAGCGTGTTCTGCCTGAACCGCTCCCGGTAAAGTACAGTTGCCGGTACATCTCAGATATAAAAGGAGCTTCATTCCGCGGAACATGGAATTCCCTCGCGTGGTATGGTACGGTACTTGAAGTGGTTTAGGATGATGCTACTTTTACCCTCCTATCTACTAATGTTTTTTTTGATGTGATGGAATCTTATATACCTACCAGTTGGTAATCATAATTATATTGGAGATGCATGAACTGTGGGAAATTTGTGGTCTTTATGCCAGAGTCTTGTTGAGGTAATGCAAAGAGATGAGAAATTATCAGTGATAATTTGAAATTTGTGTGATTTAATAACCTCCCCAAGTCAAGTCCACTTTTATACATGCATTACTTGATTTGAAGAATGGGAGCATCAGCCGAGGATGAAAGGAGATATCAAAAGGTGCCTCTGGATGTTGGGGCTGGCCAAGTCTATCAATTCGAAGTAATCATATATCCCCCCCGCTTGGCAGTTCACAAACATCATGAAATCATGAATAGATGCTCTCAAGGAAAAAGAAATCCAGTTCTTACAGTACCTAGCAAATTACTCTTTTACCTCAATAGCTGCCTGCACCCAACTTCGAAACAATAGCCACCCAGGCTTATCTTACTACCCCTTCTTTTAAGCCTCAACAACGTTTGCCACTATAACTTTTCTAAAACCCACTTCCGACGCAATACTCTTATAAGATTGGACCAGATTTCCAACTCCTCATCATTTCTCCTGTCTGGAATTGATCCTCCGAGGGGTACTGTCAGTGTCGGATAATTTTTTTCCGGAATTGTCCTGTCAATTATTTATGGTACGGTACAATATAAACTTGCATTTATGTGGTATATTTAGACCTTTGGGCTGAAATGTATCCATCCGCATCCACCTCATAGCCTAAGGCTCCCTTCGGGGGAAAGGCTCAAAAAAACAAAAACAAAACATGTACCTATCCGAACAAATAAGACAAGGCACCACCAGACCTGAAATCATATTACTCCGTATTAACTGGATTTTTTACAGCCAATGCTTAAGGGAAACACATATATACAAAAGTGTATTTGCGCGGAGGTACATACATAGTCATGTTGATTTGGTAAATAACTTGGGCCCTTAGCCACAATATTAGAGTTGGCTGCAAAATATCAGGATTAGTGTTCCATAAAGGAGCACACTTTTAAGCACATGCGTGATCTCCTTGTGCATGCACGTGGTACCCTTGGAATACGAGACTATCAAAACACAGCAGAAAATGAGAGTACTGTACTGCTATTTGTCTAGATCATATTAATAACATCGCACTTACAGTATAGGCCTCTCCAATTATTAGATCCCGTTGGGGCAGCCATCCCATAAGTGACTGGGGATATTCGTAATGGGCTGGTACCTAGTCTGGCTGGCACAACCCCCTCTTGATCTGAGCCAAGCCTTTAAGGTTCTACCATAGATACACTACTGAAACATACAGCGCTAGCGCAATAACCCTATTTCCAGTATCAGCCCAACCATCAACGAATGCTATAATCAGTTGAAGTACAAGCGTCATTCAAGGTATGTCCACCAAACCTCCCCTATCATGGTCATGAGCTACCAACTGACCTTGCGGTGCTGAGTTCTGTTCGTGTGGGACTCTCTGGTTGAATTCGCAAAGAATAGCAACACGGAGATACTCAGCCTAGACAAAAGAGGGGTCGGGTCATGAATATGATACATATCCTACGGAAAGATTAGCTATGGTTTAATGCAACCGGGCCAAGCCCAGGAGCCAGCACTTTCTCAGCTCCCCAGGGCCTCAGCTCAAGTTGATCGCCTGGCTCCGGACCAAGCTTCAGGTAAGTACGGCTTCAGGTAAACTGCTGTTAGCGCTGCAAGGTGGTGTCAACAAGCCTTTCCTGGCTGCAGGCCCTCAGCCAGACTAAAAGGGTCCCCAGGGGTGATCCCAGTGCTGAACAGCTGACCTAGGAGATTCTAGGGGAGGGGCTAGAATGATTGTAGGCACAGAATACTGCTACATGTTAAGCCTGGTTTGTAACCCAAGACCTCCTCATAGATTTAGTCTCGGCACCAGCTCCGAGGGTCTGGTACCGAGACTACATAGATTATACTGCTCTAGTCTGGTTGCAGGTTGGAGAACCGTGGGTAGATGTAGACTGTATGATACAGGTTTCGACACTCTAGAAGTCATGCTGAAGTCAGTCAACTCTAGACAAGCATTTCTCGCGTGCTTAGCGATAATCAAAAGCTCAGTTTATTTTAGTAGTTATGCTACTACTTCCAGTTAGTCTTCTTCCCTCCAAAGAAAAAGCCCCCAGCGTAAAGTCTTCATTTCGATCGCTTTAGAATGAAAATATTACAACCTGGTAGGTAAGTCCTGAGTAGCCTGGTTGGCACGACCCCATTGTGGTGGTAACTACTCAGCTACAAGATGCAAAACAATCAGTGCAAACACTACAGGAAAATGAGTTCCACAGTCCCAAGCAAATAAGAGTAGACATAAACAGAAAATACGAGAAACACCCCCAGAACAAAGGAGAAAACCGCAAAAGACGATAAAGCACAACCAACCCTAAGGGATACTCAAGAAAAGGGTTCATAAAATTCGAAAGATTTTCTTCCTCTTCTGGGTATGTAGCGTAATGAAAAATCCATGCATCTGTAGAAAGTCTATTCAGAATACTCTTGGTTGGTGAAGTGACAAGCAGACGTGTGTATAGCGAGTTTATGAGCATCTTTTGCATTTCCATACAGCGGGCCTGTGCTCTAGTTGTACACAGGATAAGTGGAACCATCGGCTCCCACACTGTAGTTCAGGAATTAGCTTGTGATCAAGGCCTCCAGGGAGGGCAGCACAGGGGCAACATACCTGCCCATCACAGTAGATTACTTCAGTCCGCTTATACGGGCGCCCACAGGGGCAGCCTGCATGTGGACAGTTGATCTCAGTGATATCTTCACTCTTTACTTCTGGCCCTTCACTGTCATCTCGCTCCATCTCGTAGTCACTTAACTGTTCATTATCCCCTTCCACTTCGCCGCCAGATTGACCCTCCTTTTCTTTCTCCCTAGGGGGTACATCATCTAAAGGTAGTGGCCCAGCTAATCCCAGACCAACATCTGTTTTTCCTGTGGAGTTCCATTCATCTCCTTTTATGATCTGCATGCAATGTTGGAGGATCTCAGCATCGATCATCCCGTATTGTATTTGATTCAGACAGCACTTATAAAATTCCACAAGAGCATTTGTTGAACGTAGAAGATTACGGTTTTGTCGAGCGAATCGGACGAGAGTCTCAGGGAGATGAACATAACCAATTGGACTGAAATATTGCAAAATCAGTACATGGATGCGGTGAGGGCTGGATCTATGCCACTTACCGTTCTTTGAAGAGGTGTCTGTCGAACATTTTCATGAAGGTTCGCTCATTAACCCCAACATCTTCAAAGTCATCAATTGTCTGCAATGGATCTGTTAGAGGTACCTAGCCGAGAACAAAGAGGATGGGTCAACGTACCTCTTCATGTCTCATTAATAGCCAATCCTCATCTGGTTCCTCATCACTTTCGCTAAGTTCTTCATCTTCTAGACAGAATCTCTTCGACTTCCCCCGAATAAACACATGACCTTGAAGCTTGTGTATCGGTTTGGGTACAATAAATTTCCTCTTCTTTCTAGCCGGTAGGTCTTTGACATTATCGGGATTAAAGGTCCTCTTGCCTGCTGCCATCCCTCGTTCCCGATGAAGTTGGAGTTGGTGTGGGGCCAGAGGGGCGATTTTCTCATTTAGCCATCGCCAATTTCCATCCAGAATCTGCTTAAGATTGAATGGTTCTCGTGGTCGAACCCAGAGAAACGATTTTGGATCCTTGGTCTTCTCACTAACTCCAGAGTACCTTCTCGACAAATCTACCCAGACGTCTGCAAATGCATCTGCGCCTCTGGGAGTCTTCTTTTGTTTCACCTGGAACTCAAACAGGTCGTGACAAGTAACTAGGTGAAAATGCAAGCGGTTACAGTCCGCAAACTCTTTCCTCTCGCAAAATGTACATGTATACCCCTTCACGCTGAATTTGTTGTATCCACTCAGTGCACCATTCACACCTGGGACAGCATCTGGTCCTGCATCAGATCCATTTCTACGGAAATGATAGTTGACGCTCACATTTCGGCTAGGTGCTACATCTTTGTCAGAAAGAGGTGTTGGCAATCGGTTGGCTTGAGGGTAATGGGCTTCTGGTGCCACGGTATATATTGAAAATGGGTTGCTCCATCCACAGTCCACCTGTAACTCAAACCTCTTCTTCAGATTCTCACACTGTCGCGACCCAGCCGTAACAGCCATCCTCAACCATTCCTCCCTCCTTGGAACTTGTGGTAAGTTGGGTATAGGTGCTATTAGGTGAATTGTGTAAGGATCGGCACGTTCACCCGGTGAGCTGCTTGCCTGAAGGATAAAGTCATCTATGTCTTTGATCAATGGGGGAGGCCAGATTTGATCCGCATCGACGGGCTGTAGACTGATCTGGGAGTAGTAAGAATCTGCCAGAGAGAAACTCTTTATTGGGCCCCGGTATGTGAGAACAAACAGTTTGCTGGCTTTTATGAAAATGGGGTCGTCTAGTCGAAGTGTCGCAGCAGAAGGGTCCTCCGGGTCCATAACAATTGTGCACAGCTCACTGACACGGAGAAGCTGGTTTCTGTCGGATCCTTTAGCCCTCGATCTTGTATCTGGTGTTGTCGCTTTCCCAAATATGGTGAGCACGCATCTGCAGCGAAGAGTTTTAGGTCGCTTTGGCACCATAGCCGACACCCGTATTGAGCTCTCGTCTGACATGCCTATAGATAGATCAGTGATCCCACCCAGAGCCGCGGAAGTGGAGGGGCTGTACGAACTATTACGCCTCTCATCTGACTTGCCCCTCAATGTCGTCAGATCAATCTTCAGCACAGGTTCTAGAAGCCCAGTAATCGCAACTTCCTTCTTCAGTCGGTTGGCAATATCTGCTATCCGTGGTCTACGCGTACCCATTACATCACCAACTGCCGGGGGGGGGGATTCTAGCTGGGCTGCCGGGACAGCCGAAAAGGAGCCTTGACTCTGCTGTTGCTGTTGTTCTTCATTGTATTTGAGTGCGCGATCGATATTGCGTTGAAGGAATACCCTTTGGCGAAAACGCGTTTGATACTGGTACAAACAGATGTTACCAGAGAACAATTTGGCAGTGTCGTTGGAAAACATGCCGAGCTAGTGATTCGCGTCGTTGGTCAGGAAGGACGGATCAGTACAGCCTAGGTTTCGTGTTAGTTATCGTGACAAAAATCATCGGCTCATAGATGAGAAGCCATTGAACGTGGAACCGAGACCTTGGATAACATACATGCCTTCTTTGCTCTATAGATATAGACAACGTTGTAATATTCACTTTCGTGGGGGCCGGGCGCTGTTAGAGTCCTGTGTTCACACGACCACCAATGTAGTAAATTTCTATGTGCACACCAATCTAGCGCTGAACGAGTCAGCGCCTTGGTGGATGGCGATGGCCACGATAGTACCAGTTTGCTGGGTACGAGTACTAGTCCCGTAAGGCTTTGGGGGCCAGGGTTTCTCATGGCGGGTAAGCTCTAGAACCGGTGCGGGGCGATCGGCTGTCTTGACGTGACTTCACAAATTAAAATTTACGCAGGTCAATACAAAATGCGTACGTATCCCCCAATACCTCATACCTCAACTTACGCTCCAGCCATCAAGTCAGAGAGAAGGCTATAGCTATGGCCCGCAGAATATTATCTCTCTGGATCGAGTGGAGAAGGACGAGTACATTCACATCAGGTACAGAGTTATACATACCAACATACCTAGGACCGGGAAATGTTTATATACAGTATGTAGAGATAGCAGCACTAAAGGTGCATTGGATGACCTGGGTCATGGATGGTATAGCCAGCCGTACAGCAGGGCTTCCTCAGGGCTTGTTTCTTTGACTAGAGGGGGAATGGTTCTGCGATTGTACAGGTAGGTACGCGGCCACCTGCCGTGGCTAATTTACGATGGTCGTGAGCTAACAGCCTTGCGTCCAATTGCAATGTATAGTATGAGCGACCTTTGGGCGGGCTTCTATAGGGGTTTCAGCGTCCCACACTCATGCATGGTGATCATACGATATGAAACGTACACAATGTTGGCCCGTATAGTAGGGGTGGCACAAGCCTCATGTCTGCGTCTGCCAGTGATGGCTCCCCCCCAGAATGGCTTTCGGGTGGCAAGCAAAATAGTGGCTATAGATCTAGATCTGGCGGAACGTCCAGCATTGGTGGGCGTCAGTGGGGTGTCCGTCTGTTGTGGGCAGAGGAGATGCCTCCTACTTAAGTGCTTTCAAAAAAATCTGCAGCCCTTTAATTAGAGGGAAGTCTGTCCCTTAATCACTCTTTCTCCTTAGCCAAATTCCGACGACAGTACAATCGTATTAACCCAGAGGATTTCCAGTTCCCATGGTTATCGAATCTTGGTCAACACTGCAAGTCCTCCAATACGTACCCCTCAAGGAAGTATAGATGAGTTCTCAAAGCAGGCCAGTGGCATTACTGTTGGCAGACTATTGTCTGATGTCAATTGCTTAGAGAGTGCAGAGAACCATACAGCTGGGCAGCGAGTACTAAAGTCACCTTTCATAGACGTTTGTTTGTCAAGCCTTTATATTGGAGTAAGGAGTTTTAGCGGAGACATATACGTGACTCGGTTGAAGTTTCTTGATGGGCATGGTCATATGTAGGTGTCCTTGTATAAGTTACCCCACTACCATAAGCTGTTACTATGAGTATCAAGCTTCCCATAGCTACGAACCTGGCTAAGGGTTGGCCATATTTCTGTAAGCTCTACACCATGTTCATCTCCACCATTACTGATGCCAAATATCCATAATATTAATTGCATCCCCAATATCTGCATTATCTCTCTTACTGAATAAAACATCCTTGGGGTGTTACTTTTAGAAATCCTGCGGCCCTAGATTTATGCCATAAGGCAGGCTCAATCTAGCAGCTCTTGGTTAGCCCCTAGGATGGAAAGTTGCAGGAACTTCTGTAACTTACTGACAGTCCTGAAACCTGGCAGCCTTAAGTCATTATATGTGGGCAAGCTTTTCAATGCTTAATAGCTTGCACCCTCAGAACTTGTTCTTGAGTTGAGCTCGAGAATTGTTAGAGAATGTGCGCCCACCATGCACAATTCTGAAGCCCAACTCACGGTCTGGAGGATGGGTGGGAGGGTCTGGCATGCCGTGCAACCAGACTAGTGAACTGTTTACCTTCCCACTACACTCAATCAGACTACCAGTTAACATTCTGATCATTGCGTGGCCCGACGGTCGGTGCATCCTTCGGACTGGAAAATGTGTAAAGCATAGGGCCTTCACTTGGGGCATTGCTCTTGGAAGGAACTGAGTTATTCTTACTAGTACAAAATCTTGTACAATTTAATTGAGTGTTGTAGACTGATTTCCCAACCCAAGTTTTTGAAGCCCCTCTCTCTGTTAGAGCCATCCAAACATCTGGCCGCTAACTGTTAGCCCGATTCCTCCCTAACTGGCCATGGGGAACCCCATGGTAGACCAAACAGTACCAAGGTCTCCTCGAGCCGCGGCCGGCCGTGGGGCTGATACACCCTGTACGGCATACAGGTTACTATTTTAGCTTCGAGTTTAGGTTCTATGCTCACAATATAATTACACGTGGGCAATATGCATGGCTGGCACCCAAGGTCGCCATGGATAGATCTCCCGGCCCACTATTTGGGTTTCAGTCTATGGCGGCCGGGACCAAATGGGCTCTCCCCAAGGGTGCGCAAGCGTACGCCCTAGGTTCCCTCAGTCTTTGGGACAAGAGTCCGATCCTGGCCCATTACGAGTCTGGCGGTTGAGGCACACTTCTATTCCTCGGGAGCAATTGAAGAGTTAGCCGATTTCATATCACGTGTAGGCCTTTAGAACGCACTAGCTAAAGTTCTACGCATAGTGCTGTCTAGTCTGTTAAGTTGACTAGCTATTCACATGCCTCCGCCCTCTATGCGAAGTAGCTAGCTACCTATAGTCTCGACCTCTCGCCATGGCCTGTGAGTACAGACTGGGGGAGTATCATATATATAGTCTCGACCCTTGCCAGCTCGCGCAGTTGATGGATTACAGTCACATGCGAGCTTGCTGCAAGGCAAACTACTAGCAGGGCACGAACACTTTTTTTTTTTTGAATCTATACGTTTCTTCCTCGAAGGGAGCCATAGGCTATGGGACGGCAGGGCATGAACACTACTGATACATTATGACTATATTGTTGTATTACATACCACCAGGGTGCAACAAAATTGGTGTCAAGACATTAATTCTTGTCCCAATTTTAAATATAATCCTTTAACTGTGGTTTGGCATCACACTACACGTTGTTTAAATTACATAATACAACCTACGGAAGGAACAGTTTGAGGGGATTAGGTGTTGTACAGGGCTGTTGTAGGTGATACCAGGCCTTGCGGGGCGGGCTTAGGTACTAAAAGTGAGATGGTTATTGAGACCCTACACAGTGTATCTCCTCCTTCTATGCCAAAGGCTGCAGCCGAGATTCGAAACGCTAATATACTACAAAGTGCGACTTGTTTAAGACATCTTATAACACTTCGCTCAGCTCACAAGAGACAATTGCCTAATTGGGAAGAAGGCTACATGCCTATACTACCCCTACAGCTGGAGTAAGTTTTTGAAATTCATTTACACAGACAAACCAACTGGGCCTGTTTTCGATTTTCAATGAATATAATTAAAGCAAAATGTGCCGCATCCCCTCACATCCCAGTCAGAGCCAAATCCACAGGTATGCCAATGGGGGAGGTCATATGAGGATAACACCACTGTTGGGGGTTAAGAGATGTTTTGTGTATATAAAGGAGGATTGATAGTATATGTATTGGCTAGAGGCTTTCGTATATCTCTAGATTTCACCGTATATGTTTCATACAATTACCTCCGTTTGGGGTAGTATGTAGGAGGTACATTTCTTAAGGTGCTTGCAACCTAGGTTACCGTTTTATTTTTAATTTACCTTGGTCGTATAATCTCGGCCCATTTAGGCTAGCCGCAGGGATACATGGTTGAGTGTTATATATGCATAATAACGAGGTGCCGAACGTTACACTAAAAACTTTAGATATCAAGGGCTGTTAGCGGCAAGCTGTACTATTACATGTATGCAGAACTCAATTACCTAGATAACTCATGATATCATCGTATCAGGTTCTTGTTCGAATAAGCCCATTCCTGTTTTTTGTCTGATCATCCTGGAGTTGCGATACATACACCAGAGTGGACCCCCCTTGTAAGCCTCACTCTTCTCATGCTTTGGGCTGCTAACCTTGTTGTTACCCTCACATTGGTGGCTTGGCTCTAAATGTAACACTTGGCATGCGAGCCTGGTTACCCTAAGTAGGGCTCCTAACAAACATTTCCTAAAATAGAATAGTCCCAGCACTTAGGAGGGAATTGTCCACAGCTACGTCTTCATACATACACTACATATGAGTGGGGCTCGACCTTATGTTTGTTTTGTTGACGAGAAATATTCGAAATATTTGGGGTTACTCCAATGTGATATTTACATATTGCCGATTTGAACGTTATGATAGATACATAAGGTAAATCGAGCGATAGGTCGCAATATATCGAGAGTTAAAAAATCTAAAACTCCGAGTGGCCTGCTATATAGTTAATAGACCAGAGGCAGGGGGGGGTGCAGTATTAAGACCCCCTCCTTGGTTGCAGCCAGACACACTTTGGTTGATCGTTGCAGGCACTAGCGAATTAATACGATATATTAGATCTCACTATAGATATACAACCAAGACAAGTCGTGCATATACAGTACCCTATGAGGTGTTTATTTGCTTGTAGCTATAGGTCTTCGCAATTGTGGTTTATGTATAGTCTTGTTGTAAGTGATCGGACAGCACTAAAGGAATATCGTTTCTTCGACAACCGTCGCGAGACAGTTGGATGCCAAGAACCACATGTAAAGTTTCCCAAAATGGCTAACACATTTTGGTGGCTACACCAATTCATGTAAACGATTCATGCACGTCTCCGCACATGCAATGCCCCTCTCCCACTAGTGCACAGCCATGCAGCAACAGCACGTGATATATGCAATCAGGCCTACAACATGGTTACCCTCACATCTCACCAAAATTCACCCAATATCCAATATCCAATATCCTTATAAGCCCCCCTTCTACCTTCCTGTAGGCCGAATATCCCACTAATGAGCCCACGGCCACTAGGGAGCCTCAACCATGCATCTATACCGATGTTAAGTGAATGTTGAAGGATGAGGATGCAGGCTGGCAAAACGGGGTGTCAACTAGGGGAGGCACTCAAGATGAGCAATCCCGAGTGCTCTCATTGAATTCATCAATTCATCCTCACCTACTCCGTACATTCTTCCCCCTAACTTCTTCCTCTGTGGTATCTTCAACCACCGCGGAGAGATCACCTCCAATACCCGCTTAAGTGGTCGTTTTGGTCAAGGGGGGTTCTTTCCAGTGCGCTTCGACCCCCTAACAGTAGCCATTTGCTCAGCTTAGGCCCTACCAACACGCACACACTCTGCTTGCCATGCTGGATCATCCATATACCCACTGGGTGATACCGCGGATGTTGGCTCATGTTCAGCCCGGTAGTATGACCCCGGTGAGTCCTACCATGCCATACAAAGTATAATAAGATAATCACCCCTGTAGCACTGACTGTCTCTAGTACGCTGCTGAATTCATATGACCCCTCTGTCATGGCTGTACTTACCCTTCGTATACCCTCCTCATCACAATTCCAAAGGCTACCCTCTTGCGCCGTACGAGATTGGCGGGATTTCGAAGGAGATCAGTCTACAACTCTGTATCGTTGGATTCAGCTGCCCTTGCTCTTTCCTGATACCAAATATATATCTTTTTGAACCCCAGGTTGCGGAGGGAGGGGGCAATACCACCCTCCTTGGCCCTGTTGTGGTATCTTAACCATATCTTGAGCGGCCTGCCGCAAAAGGTCATGATTCAGAAGAAATCCCGCTATTCCATCATTCCAATACACCCTCTCTTCTCCAACCGAGAATAATTGCACATCCTGATAAGCTGTAGCCCTCCATACAGGTCAGCTATTCGTTGGGTGGGTATATCTGGGTCCCGCTGACTATAGTTTACTGCTTCCTACAATTGTTTATCTGTGTATTTTGTGCATGATTGGTAGGGGGGGGGGGGTTATTAGGTAGTGATGTTGCTGGAGGTAGGGTGGTTAGATTGATGTAGTGTACGTTGGTATCGGGGCTCTGCAGTGGTTGAGGCCTCCACACAAGCTGCATACCACGTGAGAGGTGACCTTGGCAGAACCGAATTCGGGCGTATATATACTGGTGAAGGAACAGGGTATCCCAATCAGGGCCAAAACTGGTGACAAACGAAGGATATAAGTGATGGATTTCTTGTACTTAGACTTCAGAGAGAATTCCTACTTCTTATGGAGGATTTATTCTACTCTCACAAATGAGCGACAATTCTCCGTTCATAACCTCATAATCTTACAGAGGAGATCGCTTCAAATGCATGTCTTAGACAGTGTGCAGAAGGCGGTGGTTGTGCACTAGTGGGTGAGGGAGGGTATGTCCCTTGTGTTAATACGAGCCATTTCCTATACAGTCATATGGCCCTACAGGTACTCCACCTCTGAGCTCGAAGACACCCACTATATATACCAATCCATGGCATTAGATATCACCAGAGAAAAGAGTAAACTTGTTCTTTCACTGAACTTAGATGCTATCAGGCCAATAACAAGCGATTAGTATGTGCCCTTACAATCACTCATCGTGGGTATGATGGGGTTTGACTAAGCATGCATAGTGTATTAGGACCAGCGACCTACTGTATTTACTTACATACATAGCTAGGTGCCCGTCGGTTACAGTGCCTGAGACCAATTAATTGTAGTCCCTCTCATACTACAACTCATTGTATCAGGAACCCTCCTTCGGAGGGTGTTGTGCCAACCAGGCTATATCGGGAGATTCGTAGGCTATTAGCAGGGAGCTGGCCTTGTTGGAAAAATGCAACGCTAACTTGGGTCTCACTTCTTTCCCTTCTTCCTTTTGTGATACCTATCTAGAATCGAATTCGCTATAGCGCTGTGAGATATTGCCTATTTGTCCATATTAGGAAGTCCAGAGTCTTGGCTTGACAAACTCGTAGAACTTCTAGCCAGATAGGGCTACTATACAGGTTAGTTGGAACGACGCAAACATCGGAGAATTCCGGAAGCACTAATGTTCGCCGACCGCGGGCAGATTTTTATGTAATTTAGACTTCGTATAGGTACAACTTAGGCTCCCCAATAGGGACGGCGCGGACTGACGAGGCTCAATAGCAGGTGCCTTACGTCCTGTATTACGGACATCGCGGGCTTGCATATGCATTGATCGGCTTAGCGGACCAATGGAATCAAGGCAGTCCCAGGCGCCTCATGACTTCCACGGAGATACTTGAATGCTGTGGGTAAGTCGTATTGTGGTGGGTCGCCGTGCAACTATGTGCGATAAATTCAGACGCCACCCACTGAAGCCAATGAGAGCCCGATATCTCCCGGACTCCAAAATGTGTGGGAATAATATTCTTGCATCTGAAGCACTGATTGATGAGCCTGACTGGGGATATCCAAATCCGCAATTTTGCAATGCTATAGAGATAACCCAGCACCCTCTAGACCTTACAATTCCCAACTCAATCTGTCACCACATGGAGGGGATGAGTTGAAACTGATGCAGAGCCTTCACGTGTTGCTTACAATGCCCGAACCAAGGTCATATCAGTCGTATCAGTGTGGTAGCTACAGGCCAGAAGGGAGGTATGTGGTTGCATACACCTATGTACGCACAGGGAGTCTTCAGTTGATCAATATTAATGTGAGGTGAAAATGGCTAGTGTACCTGGGCTCAAATTGACAGGGAATCTAAACTTCTTTGCAACACATTCGGCGACTGTTACCATTAGACGGCATGTGGTTGGTAGTTTCCATGCGTGGGGTGCATTCTCAGGTACAAGGGTGAACGGACGTTCAAGTTTCATGCCCCGCATCGTCATTACCATGCACATTATATTGCTTTTTTTCCCATGGAGGGGAGCACGCGCGGATGGCAGGGTTTCTCTGCGTGGTTAAAGCCCGTTTGCGTTTACAGCTCACACAAAAGCTGGAGTCATCTAATGTTGTTTCGCTGCTCTTACACAAATATTTGTATCGTTTGGCGAATAAGATTTAAGCTTCAGTTTACTTCAGTATGTTGGCCGGCATGCGGACTTTTTGAGTCTGGGCCCCGCTTATCTATGCACGATGCTATAAGTCTCGCCGTGGTTGCTAATATTTTTGACGTTATCAAATTGGTCGGTCAGTCTGCTAAGTCTCAAATGCATAAACGGTTGCATACCATCTACCCATCCACCCTCAATATCACAGGCGATATTTCATGCCTACCACTAGTATCCGAACGAGCCCCGCCTAAGTTTTCTCTCCTTGCTTTTGTTTGACCCCACTGTCAGTAGCGACTTTTTTTTCTGGAGGGGTCTTACTTAATTTAGGCTATGTAAAGAGCTCATTCTCCCACACTTTTCTTCTGTACTTTCTTCATCACTCGACCATTGAATTATACCCGAGAAAGCTCACACAATACGAGTAACTGAGCTTCACACCCAAATCTAATCAGTCAGGAAACCCCACACAATATCACAAGCCAGCTCGAGCATCAGCGGATCCTACTTCTTAGGCTTCTGGGTAGTTTTGGGTCGCTCGCTAGGTCGAATTAATGGCTCCCTCTCCCCAGGACTACATTGAAGCCATCATTGAAGACGAGGAGGTTACAAATATCTACAACTATCAGAATACCCCAGAAAATAAATCATGGGCTGGTGTTCTGCCACTTAAGCAAGGACTTTATGACCCTGAACTGGAGAAGGATGCCTGTGGTGTCGGTTTTGCGGCGTAAGTATCCCAAGCTTATTACTTGCGCAATCGGTCAAACTAATGCCTCTCAAAGTCACATTAAGGGAGTTGCGAGCCACAAAATCCTGAGTGATGGTGAGGCCCGATTCGGATTTTGGGCCACGGACTGGTACTAACTCCTGAAATAATAGCCCGGGGTTTGCTTTGCAATATGACCCATCGTGGTGCGGTAGGGTCTGATGCCCGTGATGGTGATGGAGCAGGTGTCATGACATCGATTCCTCACAAGTTCTTTGTCAAGCAATTTGGGCGAGAAAATGGGATTGAGCTTCCTCCCCGGGGCCAATATGCTGTTGGAAATATTTTCTTCAAGCCAGACCCCGAGGTTATAAAGGAGAGTAAGGCAACTTTCCTTAACATCGCCGGATCACTGGGCCTGCGTGTATTGGGATGGAGACAGGTTCCCGTTGATAGCAGCATCCTGGGGCCTGCAGCCTTGTCCAGGGAGCCCACAATATTACAACCTTTCATTGTTTCACAGGAATCATATGGCCCTGGGAATGCCCCTTCGGTCAACCCCTCCAAGCCCTTTGATGAGAGGTACTTTGAGAGGCAGCTCTATGTGCTGAGAAAAAGAGTCTCCCACACCATTGGTCTACAGAAGTGGTTCTACACGTGCAGTTTGAGTAATAAGAACATCGTCTACAAGGGGCAACTATCACCAGTGCAGGTCTACAGCTATTATCATGACTTGGTGAACGTCGACTATGAAGTTTACTTTGCTCTCGTACATTCACGATTCTCCACAAATACCTTTCCCAGCTGGGATCGTGCACAGCCTTTGCGATTGGCGGCTCACAATGGTTCGGCGTCTGCTCCAGAATTTATATTGGAATCATGCTAATCTGTATTGCTAACAGGTGAGATAAACACGCTACGCGGTAATAAGAATTGGATGCGTGCTCGTGAAGGTGTGATGAAATCTAAGCTCTTTGGTGAAGAATTGGATGACCTTTACCCCATCATCGAAGAGGGAGGATCTGACTCCGCTGCATTCGACAATGTTCTTGAGCTTCTCACAGTCAACGGTGTTCTGTCACTTCCGGAAGCCGTCATGTTACTGGTTCCTGAGGCCTGGCAAGACCAGCCTAACATAGATCCTAAAAAGGCCGCTTTCTATGAATGGGCAGCATGCTTGATGGAGCCTTGGGACGGTCCTGCGTTATTCACTTTTGCTGACGGGCGGTATTGTGGAGCCAACTTGGATCGAAATGGTCTTAGACCTTGCCGATTCTACATCATGGACGACGATCGTATTATTTGTGCCTCAGAAGTGGGGACAATTGGTATCGATCCAGAGAGGATTGTACAAAAGGGCCGGCTACAACCAGGGAAGATGCTGCTTGTTGACACTGTCGCTGGTCGCATTATTGATGACAAGGAGTTGAAGCAACAGGTGTCATCCCGGATGGACTTCCAACTCTGGGTTGACAAACATTTGCTTAAGCTCCCAGCTCTTGTTGAAAGAATGGAGAAGCTCGATATCCCTCTTAAAGGTACTCTCGATGATTCAACTATGCAGACCGATTGCAGACTACAAGCCTTTGGATACTCATTTGAGCAAGTTAGCTTGCTGCTTGGTCCCATGGTAGGGATTTTCAACACTAGAGATTGTATTGGAAGTTGCTAACGACAAATTACAGGCTGCCGATAACAAGGAAGCTCTCGGGTCAATGGGTAATGATGCCCCACTGGCATGTTTGACTGGAGAGCCCCGCCTCTTGTATGAATACTTCCGTCAGCTTTTCGCCCAAGTTACCAATCCTCCAATCGACCCCATTCGTGAGGCAATCGTCATGTCCCTTGATTGCTATGTTGGACCTCAAGGAAACGTTCTTGAGATGAACCCTCAACAATGCCACCGCTTACTTCTCCCTTCTCCAGTGCTCTCTTTGGAAGAATTCAATGCGATTAAGCACATGGACAAGGCATACAAAAGCTGGAACGTGCAAAACATAGACATCACACTTCCTAAGTCAGAGGGTATTGAGGGCTATATCGATGCAGTCGATAGGATATGCGAAGAGGCTACAGAAGCAATCGAGAAAGAGAACAAGGTTATCATTTTGACGGATCGAGCGACCTGTGCTGACAGAGTGCCACTTTCCGCTCTTCTTGCATGCGCTGCTGTTCACCACCATCTCGTCCGGAATAAGATGCGCTCTAAGATTGCATTGGTGGTCGAAACCGCTGAAGCCAGGGAGGTCCACCACATGTGTGTGCTAGTGGGTTATGGTGCCGATGCCATTTGTCCTTATCTAGCCATTGAATGCATCTTGAAGATGAATCGTGAAGGATTACTGAAGGGCTCTCTCACCGATGAAAAGATTATTGACAACTACAAGCACTCATGTGATGGCGGTATCCTTAAGGTTATGAGTAAGATGGGTATTTCTACATTAGCTAGTTATAAGGGAGCACAAATTTTCGAGGCTCTTGGTGTTGCCGAGGATGTCGTGCAGCGATGCTTTACTGGAACTGCCACTCGTGTCCAGGGTGTGACTCTTGACATCATTGCACAGGACGCTTTTGCATTCCATGAGAGGGGTTATCCATCACGAAAAACCGTTAGCATTCCTGGCTTGCCTGAGACTGGTGAATATCACTGGAGAGCTGGTGGCGAAGCTCATATTAACGACCCCGTCAGTATCGCAAATATCCAAGATGCCGTGCGAGCAAAGAACGACAAGTCCTATGAGGCGTATTCCCTTGCAGCGTACGAATCCATCAAGGACTGCACCTTACGTGGTCTTTTAGATTTTGACTTTGAGAGCTCTTCTCCAGTCCCAATTGATCAAGTGGAACCATGGACAGAGATTGTGCGAAGGTTTTGCACTGGTGCAATGTCCTATGGGTCCATTTCCATGGAGTCGCACTCAACCCTAGCTATTGCAATGAATCGCCTCGGGGGAAAATCCAACACAGGTGAAGGTGGTGAAGATCCAGAGCGAAGCAAGAGGCTAGAAAATGGTGATATCATGAGATCTGCTATCAAGCAGGTCGCATCAGGCCGTTTTGGTGTTACATCTTATTACCTCTCCGACGCCGACGAGCTACAGATCAAGATGGCACAAGGAGCCAAGCCCGGAGAGGGTGGTGAACTTCCGGGCCACAAGGTTTCCCAGTCTATTGCAAAGACAAGGCATTCCACTCCAGGTGTTGGTCTCATTTCCCCACCTCCACATCACGATATCTACTCCATTGAGGACCTGAAGCAGCTGATCTATGATCTGAAATGCTCCAACCCTCGCGCTAGAGTTTCGGTAAAGCTTGTCTCAGAGTCTGGTGTTGGTATCGTTGCGTCTGGTGTAGCGAAGGCAAAGGCCGATCACATTCTGATTTCTGGACATGACGGAGGTACTGGAGCTTCTCGATGGACTGGTATCAAATACGCTGGCCTGCCTTGGGAATTGGGTCTTGCAGAGACGCATCAAACACTTGTCCTCAACGACCTCCGGGGGCGTGTCGTTGTCCAAACTGATGGTCAGTTGAGAACTGGTCGTGACGTCGCTGTTGCTTGCCTGCTTGGTGCGGAGGAATGGGGTTTCGCGACTACGCCCCTCATTGCTATGGGCTGTATTATGATGAGGAGTGAGTGTCCCTATTCTGGAAAGTATTGGGTCATCAGCTGATATATTTTTGAACAGAGTGCCACTTGAATACATGCCCTGTGGGTATTGCCACACAAGATCCTGAGCTCCGCAAGAAGTTCACTGGCACACCAGAGCATGTCATCAACTTCTTCTACTATGTGGCAAATGAGCTTCGTGCCATTATGGCGAAGCTCGGATTCAGAACCATTAATGAGATGATTGGACGCACTGAGAAGCTTCGTTTCGCAGAAGAGCTTCGCTCACCTAAAACGGCAAATCTTGATCTCTCTCGTATCCTCACACCTGCTCACCAGCTTCGCCCTGGTGTCGCAACCTACAATGTACGCAAGCAAGATCACCGCCTGCATGTTCGCCTGGACAATAAACTTATTGGTGAGGCTGAGTTCACACTTGAGAAGGGTATCCCTTCAAGGGTTGAGTCCGATGTGGTCAACACAGACCGTGCGCTCGGTGCCACATTGTCTTACAGAATCAGCCAGAGGTTTGGGGAGAATGGCTTACCAACCGATACCGTTCATGTCAACCTCAAAGGTTCTGCTGGTCAATCTTTTGGTGCATTCCTGGCTGCTGGTGTTACCCTTGAGCTTGAGGGTGATGCTAATGACTATGTCGGCAAGGGTCTGTCAGGTGGCCGCCTCATCATCTATCCACCACGTGCATCTGTGTTCAAATCTGAAGAGAATGTCATTGTCGGGAACGTGTGTTTGTACGGAGCAACCTCTGGTACCTGCTTCTTTAGCGGAATTGCAGCGGAGCGTTTTGCTGTCAGGAACTCAGGTGCGACAGCGGTTGTTGAAGGGTGTGGTGACCATGGCTGTGAGTACATGACTGGTGGGCGTGTTCTTGTCTTGGGTGGCACTGGGCGAAACTTCGCGGCTGGTATGTCTGGAGGTATCGCATATGTTCTCGACATGAGGCACGACTTTGCGCAGAATGTTAACACAGAGATGGTGGAGCTTTCCCCTATCACTGACCCACACGAAATTGCCTTTGTTCGAGGACTCATCGAGGACCACCATCACTATACTGGCTCTGAACTGGCTGCTAGGATTCTTGTTGACTTCAACAGAGCTCTTCCCCGCTTTGTCAAAGTTCTTCCAACGGACTATAAGAGAGTGCTAGCTGAGGAGGTCGCTAAGGCCGCTGCCGCTAGAAGTCTTGCGAGCTCGCTACCATACATGAATCTCACTAGCAGATCTTCCACTCCTAAGAAGAAAGAAGATGCTGATAAGAAACATGAAAACTCAATGCTTGACCTTGAAGACAGTATCACTGACGTTAAAGCTGAGAAGGCAAAGGCTGCATTGGTGTTAGACAAGACCAAGGGTTTCATGAAGTATAACAGGCGCAGCGAGAAGTACCGCAACCCGAAGACAAGAACACATGACTGGGCTGAATTGTCAAAGAGATTGGACGAGGACGAGCTGAAATATCAGTCTGCTCGTTGTATGGACTGTGGTGTTCCTTTCTGTCAGAGCGATACCGGCTGCCCTATCTCTAACATCATCCCCAAGTGGAATGAACTTGTATTTGAGAGCAGGTGGCGGGATGCCCTCAATAAACTCCTCCAGACAAACAATTTTCCTGAATTTACAGGAAGGGTTTGTCCTGCCCCTTGCGAAGGTGCTTGTGTGCTCGGAATAAACGAGAGTCCCGTGGGTATCAAGAGCATCGAATGTGCCATTATTGACCGTGGATTTGAAATGGGTTGGATGGTCCCTCATCCTCCTCCAGTTCGTACCGGAAAACGTGTGGCTATTGTTGGATCTGGACCGGCTGGGTTGGCAGCTGCCGACCAGCTGAATCGTGCAGGCCACAGTGTCACTGTATATGAGAGAGCCGACCGCATTGGGGGGCTCTTGATGTACGGTATTCCAAACATGAAACTGGACAAGGCTATTGTTCAGCGCCGGGTTGATTTCATGGCCGCTGAGGGTATCGAATTTGTCACGGGTGTCCACGTTGGGCAAGATATTCACTTGAAAGACCTCAAGGATGATAACGATGCTGTTATCATTGCCACTGGAGCTACTGTCGCCAGGGATTTACCCATTCCAGGCAGAGATTTGAATGGAATTCACTTCGCCATGAGCTTCTTGCATGACAATACCAAGTCATTGCTTGATTCAGGTCTTCAAGATGGAAAGTACATCTCTGCGAAGGGTAAGCACGTGGTTGTTATTGGAGGCGGTGATACCGGTAATGATTGTATTGGTACTGCTGTCCGCCATGGTGCCAAGTCAGTCATCAACTTCGAGCTCCTACCACAGCCTCCACAAGAAAGAGCTTTTGACAACCCATGGCCACAATGGCCCAGGATTTATCGCATTGACTATGGTCATTCTGAAGTCAAGACCCACCATGGCCGTGATCCCAGAGAGTACTGTGTCATGTCAAAGGTTGGTTTCCTTTGAGCCCCCCGAGCTTCTAAGTGATACTGACATTTTATTTACAGGACTTCGTGAGTGATGGCAATGGTAATATCAAGGGTATCAATACTGTCCGCGTTGAGTGGACTAAGAGTGCAAGAGGCGGATGGGATATGAAGCAAGTAGAGGGATCCGAGCAATACTTTGAGGCTGACCTTGTCCTCCTCTCCATGGGTTTCCTGGGTCCAGAAGATCGCGCTCTTGTAGGAATCGAGAAGGATGCCAGGAAGAACGTCAAGACTCCCCCCGGTCAATATTGCACAAATAATCCCGGCGTTTTTGCAGCAGGTGACTGCAGGAGAGGGCAGAGCTTGATTGTATGGGGCATCAACGAGGGTCGTATGTGTGCCCGGGAGGTCGATCAATATCTGATGAACCACACGAACTTGCCAGTGAGTGGGGGTATCGTACTGAGGAACGAGTTGATTCAGATGGCACCGAAGATAGAGGAGCTGCCGCAAATAGTCGTCAATTAGATAGTTCTAGTGTGTTGCGATTTAGTGTTTCCCTCGTTTTTATTCTTGCTGTGCTGTGTTTTTTGGGCAGGTAGGAGATTACGGATTTTCCTCTGGCTTTCCTTTTTTTATATCTCTTCTATTATTATATCCTCTCTCTCAAGATCTCATTTCTTCCATATAGTTTTCCCCTCATTGTTTTGGGAGTTAGGTTTTCTCACTGCATCTGGTTCTGTGAGTTGGAAAAGGTAAATGAGAAAATGGGAGGGGGCGGGATCTGGAGGATAAATGGGATCTGGAGGATAAACGGGAAAGAGAAAAAAGGTCAAAGGTGGATTAAATTGCGTGAGTGAGGGTTGTATACTTTTTGTCTTCAATTGTGAGTTTTTTATACGTCTTGCTTTCATTATGTCCTGTCCCAGAGCTATTGCCTTAGTACATACTTAGCAGCCAAGTCTAGTGATTATCACGTCTTCATAAATACATATTCCTACTTTGCGGAGCGTATTGGGATCTAGGGTACATTATTCTTGGCGCCAAGCTTTTTCTCACTGTTAAACAATGTCACATCGACAACAGCACTGATCAAGCCACCATGCCGACTGTCAACACGAAGCTCTACCCTCGCTCGGTCGTCAAACGTATAGCCAAGGCTCATACAAAGTGCAATACTTCCAAGAATGTTGATGTTTTGGTATGTCGTTTCACAAGAATAATGGGTGCTTTTTCTCTAACTGAATCATAGCTCTATCTCGATTACGTGTTATTCCTCCAAAAGTACGCGGCTTTGTACAATCCTTCCAGGGTCACATGCTAACTTTTTTTTCAAGACTCATGAACGAAGCTGGAATTGAGGCTAAACAAGCCAAGACGAAGACCATTACAGCACGGCATATTAGAAAAGTGCAAACGGTACGTAATGCATACTCGGAAAAAGACGGCACTGTAATATTGATGCTCCTCGAAGCACGTGCTCCACGAATTCAATGCATGAGCCGCATGGCACGACCCCTCTAGTGCAACCGTGGTATGGGATAGGTGACTCGTACGGAGTACAAGGCACAATGTTTCTAAGTACTCCTTTGTAGCCAGTAAATAAAAGATACTTTCTTTCCTCCACTGCCCTTATAATGAAGGCCATTGTCTCTACAAGCGGCTTATTAGTTTGATCATTTTTTCTCCTGGTTACTTGGATATAGATTGCTTACAGATAATGTTGCGCTGGCGGACAGTGATTGAGCTAGGAGCGTGGATTTGGGGGTACAAGTCAGCGGATTCGAGCTAGGAGTATGGATTTGAATTGGGAATGCGGATATGTAGGCCAGTGGATGTGAGTAGGGTGGATTTGAGCTAGAAGGGCGGATTTGTATGGGTTTGAACTGGCAGTCCGGAGAAGCGGAGCTGGTAGAACCGGCAGAGCTTGCCTGCTGCTGTGCATAACAAAGGAAATTCATTCCATTGCAGACTTCCTTCGGTGAAGTCAATCGCTGGTAGGCATTACTGCAGTTGAGTGTTCTTACGGATCTCAAACAACATTAGTAATTTATGTGGTTCTCACAGTCTGGCTGGCATTCAGCAGACAGCCGCTGTGGTGTCACATTAATGGAACAAGGTAGCTCGTAAGATGTGTAAGATGAAGGATTACCTACCTAGTGGTGAAGCGGGGGGGCAAAAGTTCTCAATTCTTGTCAAGGGAAAGGTCTCCAAGCCTAACATGAAGGAAGAAATGTCGGAAGACGAGATTGGACAATACAAGTTGATGCATTTAATGAAGTATCTGACCTCAACTGAATCAATGTTTTCTTGCTTTTGCTCCAGGATTGGGGTATACAGTATAATTACAGTATACAAATTATATGATGGAGAAACAACCAAAAATAGATACCAGTTTGTCTTTATTTGTTCCGCTACGATGGTCAGCAATCATGACAATTGGTCAATTGTTCTACATTGGTGAACCGTTTGAACTATCCACCAATTGCTGAGGCACAAGACTGTATTCAATAGTGGTCACCTACCCCAGGTCACACCCTCCGAGTCCCTGACCCCCCTGCTCCCCCAAACCACACAAACATATCGAAGCCTTGTTCCCACCCAAGCAACCCCTCATCATTACTACATTATTACTGCTTGATCTTGCCTTCATCATCACTTAAACCCGTCCAAACCTTGATTAACTCACACTACTATGTCAACTCCCCCAGTAGCAGATGTTTCCAGCCAGAAGAAGGCCAACCGCAGGAAGTCGAAGAAAGCTTCTGTCGAGGGTGCATCCAGCCCCACCGATGTAAACCACGTTAACGAAGCCACGGTCCTTACTCTGGAACAAATGAACCCTGCTAGTGATCTTAAGAGAGAAAATGAAGCCATCAAGGAGATTAGCAGGTAAGTGTCTATAAGAGCTTCGCAACTTCACTGCCTAACAATCATGTCACCCAGACGTGAAAGAAAATTGAGGAAGAAGATAGTAAGTGTACCAAACTCACTGCCTCTCTTTGGGTCTTCAGTATTTACTGCTGTGAATCCATTAAATTGACGGGGGCAAACACAGGCTTTCATTGAGGCTTCCGAAGAGAAGGTCAAAGACCTCACGGAGGAAGAAAAGGCTACGACCACCAAACTCAATGCCGACGAGCGCCGAAAAATTTCTGAGAAGCCGGTTTACCTTGCTGTCCAACAAGAACTGAAAGAGGTAATTGAAATCCTCATCAAACATGATGCTACGGAGGAAAAACGAATCGTTTCTGAAAGGGGACAAGTTGCTGCTGCTCACGCTGTTGAGCTTGAGAAGGAAATTGTGAAGGCAAAAGAGGAGGGTCACAAAGAAGCCACAGTCCAAGCCGGCGAGGATCTTCGGTTGCTTCTATCATTCTTGAGGAATGTTAGCTTGAGGCGAAGCTGGGCGGCTAATGGACAAGTCCTGGATCCTTCGGAGGGGGGGGCCTTTGAGGCAGCACTCGTTGCAATCTATGAAGGAACCGATAATGCTTTGGCAGCTTGCCACAAGCTTTTCTGTGGACTCGATGAACCGGTAAAGGAAGGTGCAATTACATGTAGGTTCTTCTCTATCCGAGCTATTATAGAAACTCCATACATGCTGTTCCAGCCAGCTGTTTTACGTACTGACTTCCTTTTAAGGGACCCAACTCAAAGAACTTTGTACAAAGAAGCCAGAGGCTACTGAAGAAGGAACAGTGCATGCGGAAGCTGCGTTTGAAGAAACAGTGGATGCGGAAGTTGCGTTTGAAGGAAGTGATGTCCCTGAGGCACCCACGGATGCGGTAGAAGCAGCAGCCGAGGTCACCGGCGAAGAAGCCCCGACAGATGCCCCTACTGAAGAGAACATTGTGATTGAGAAGGAAGCAGTTACAGACTTTACCGAAAATATTATCATTCCAACAGAGGGCACCGAGACTACCCCTCCAGCCGTCACTACCACTGATGAGGCAGCTGCCAATGCCGCAGCAGAATACCCTACTGAGCCTACAACTGAACCAGCAAGTACACTAGTAGTAGAAACCGACCACCCTATTCTCACAGAAGCGGCCCCAAACGCCCAAGCGGAACCAATTGAGGAGGCAACCAGGACAACAGACGAAGTCCCAATGACCAACGGCACCTATCGCAACACCCAGAACAGCAAAGGACGCGGGGGGCAGCGTGGAGGGTTCCGGGGCCGTGGTGAGTATCGTGGGGATGGCTATCGACCAAGAGGTGACTATCGTGGTGGGTACAGAGGTGAGCACCGCGGCGGTGGCGAAGGCCGTGGCAGTTATGGAGGAGGCAGGGGTGATAGAGGGGGATATAGAGGTAGGGGGGAGGGGTATTCGGG
>Ga0307514_10001770_pt1 | contig 24492 bp, 29 predicted proteins | sample 16_EM_MG_FD_203088 | JGI IMG/M metagenome (GOLD analysis project Ga0307514, IMG submission 203088) | Populus trichocarpa ectomycorrhiza microbial communities from riparian zone in the Pacific Northwest, United States - 16_EM | ecosystem: Host-associated > Plants > Roots > Unclassified | place... | reverse complement strand
CCTCATTCGCAACCAGCAGCTTATTTTCGTCTGTCGGATGTCGCATTTGAAAGTTTTGGATATTTTCAAGCGCAAGGTTTTAAGAGACATGTTGGGGAGAACTTGTACCAAATATTTTTGAGAATAGTTCATCGAGAACTCATTTTGTATCGTAAATGGGTACAACTCCAAAGCTAGAAGGATTGAGGACACTAGGTATCGAAGAATGAGAGTAATAGACCAACCTATCAGATGATTGCTCAACTTGTCGTGTAACGGGTCTTGCTTCTGCATCATGTCAGGTCTGCCATGTTCTAAAGTAAAGGGAGTTGGTATGCTTTGTCAATTTCCCAATTAATTGGTGGCAACTTTTGCAGAGGTCCGTCCAATGATAGTGTTCCTCTCTCCGTTTTTCCTCAGAAGGATAGTTCAAATGCACAACGTACGACATGTAGTACAGCTCGGCGTCCGTTCGTTCACGGGGTGAGATCTGAAAATCAAGGCAACGTCATCACTCAACAGTCTCGGCTGAAACGTAAGGCCTACAGTGGTGCCGTCTAACGTCAGAAGGGACGGGATCCGCGCAATAGCGAACGATCTAACACGTTTTTTGTCACCTGAAAAATTGGTACGTGGTCAAAAATAAAGTAGACATGAGGCGAACTATACCATCCACGAGTGGATTTCCATCGATGGACAACGACTTCAAGTTGGGCAGCCATATCGATAGAGCGTCAACGGATAACCATGAGGTGATCCGATTGCACAAGAGTGATAGGTATTGAAGATTTGGTAGGGACAGATTCTGTTGACATGCATTCGGAAAAGGTATAGATTCGATGACGTTGGCAGTCAAAACGAGGCGCTGCAAGCTGACATATCGTTGTAATGGAGGGGTCAGAATGAATCTCAGGTGACGATATCAACGACTGTTTACCTTTCGAATTCTATTAAAGCGGAATTGACATGGACCCAGTCCGAAAGGAGATTGCTGTCCAGATTGAGAGTCTGAAGATCGGAGAACGGGAGGACATCGGTATCAGGTCGTCTGTTAGACAGCCGCGTGAGGTGGTTATATCCAAATTCTACTGTTTGAAGGCGGGGCATGGACATCATGATGACTCGTAATTCGTCCCAGGAAAGTAGCGTATCATTTAGCTGAAGTTCTATCAACTGTTCGAACGCCACTCGGGATTGCTCTGAGCTCGGAGTCTGAAGACGATTACGACTATATTGCGTTGAATATACATTCGACGTTTCGAGATAACATACCTAAGTGCAAGACGCCGCAGTTGTGGAAGTTCTTTGGTAATCTGAGCCACTGTATCCAAGCTCCGAAAGAGATTCTGTGAGAGATCCAATCCACGGATATCTCGATGAATATGTGAGGTTTAGATCAATATATTCCAATTACTTGATGGCTTACTTGGACACGTCCCAAGGATCTGGCCAGGTGGACCTGAACAGACAACATTCGCGTTGTTCAGGCTAACCTCACGTAACTGATCCAGCCGAGCAATTTTCTGTCTGATTTTATCAAGCGAGACGGCTTCCACCTCTATTGCACCTCCAGATGATCCCAGAATGACCTTCTCCTGGGTTCCATGTCCGTGCAAAACCTCGACGTATTTTGAGGTCAGAGCCTCGAGGAACGAGGTGCCGTATTGAATCTTGGTTGTAGGCCGGATGAAGGAACCCGCTGTATGAAACCTCCAAGTAGAAGATAAATCTCAAGCACCATGAAACATTTTCGAAGAGTCTTGCCTGCATGTAAAGTATCGTTTTCCTTCTTTCGATCCATCATGCTTGCCGCGGGTAGGATCGTCCCACTCGACTCCAATCCAGATGCCAATAGTGTTTTCTACTTGACCAACATATCTAACGGTGCCAAGATTCGAGTTAACACTGATTCGTGTGCCAATTGTGGGGAGATCGGTTGTATCCATGATTCACAGTGTGCAAATGGATTTTCCCATGGTACTAGCTTTTGATGTTCCCATACGCCAGGACATACTAGTGAGCTTTGCACTCTGTTTTTCAAATGCTCACATCCACGTTCCGACGTACTATGACGCGTAGTGCCATTTGCACTGCGACACGGCGCACGGCTGCTATCACACAACAAATGTCCTCAACAGCCTCTACCCCAGAGGTATTAATTTTGCGCACTCCTGGCAACCTTTTGCATGCTCAAATATGTTAGCCAACCGTGAAATTTGAATCAACAGGTTCACTGAGAACCTACATTCTCAATAGACCCGAAAAACTCAATGCTTTGGATGAGAATATGCTTTCAATCCTTCGTCCTAAGATTGAGGTATTGGCATTTCTTCTCCTTTATTATCTCCTCGTTTCATCACGTCTTCTTCCCAGGAGTGGAGCAAATCCGACCTATGTAGTACAATTGTAGGCAGAGGTGAAGGTCGAGCCTTTTGCGCTGGAGGTGATGTTGCGAGTGAGTGCTTACTCTTGCCATCAGCCGACTTTTGCCTATGCTCCGTATTCAGGCGTGATAAAGAACGCGAAAGACCCAGCTGCCATACCTGCTGCAGTAGATTTCTTCAAAAAAGAGTGAGTATTCATTGTATGTTATTTTCTGTGGTAATATTGTTATGTTAGATTCGAACTGGATTTTCTGCTCGCCACGTTGAAGAAACCTTATATTGCTATATTGGATGGCATAACAAGTCAGTAATCGTACTTCATTCCTGTGTCTGATTAATACTTAGCCCCTTATTTGAAGTGGGTGGTGGGGTAGGGTTGGTTGCTCATGCTCCATTTCGAATTGCCACAGAAAAGACACGCTTTGCAATGCCTGAAACGAAGATAGGCTATTTCCCCGATGTTGGCGCTAGTCACTTCCTATCACGAATGGATGGGGAGATTGGAACGTATCTTGCCTTGACTTCAGACACGCTGTCAGGAAGAGCAGTGTTGTGGGTGCATAAAATTCTTGCTTTTCACGCAATTAATTGTACTGCATTTGCAGTGAACACGGTTTTGCAACACACTACATTCCATCAAGGAGAATCCCCATGCTCCTTGACAGATTAGCCGAGTTGCAAAAAGCTCATCCAAATTTGATTGACCGCACCATTGAAAATCTTTCAGCAGAACGTGAACCGAATGACCTACCGCCGCCTTTCATCGGGGCAAAGCGCGCTGCATTGGACTACGCTTTCCGTCACAATACTGTCGAGCAAATTGTTGAAGATTTGGAAGCATTGACCTCGAACGAAGATCCAGAGATTAGGCGGTGGGCATCGGAGACACTTACGATGCTACACGCACGTAGTCCCACCAGCTTGAAAGTTGCATTAGATGCGATACGACGAGGAAAACATCTGACCTTATTACAAGCTCTCGAGATGGAGACCAAAATAGCAACGGCATACTGCGTGAGTCCTTCGTTTTTTCACTGTTACCATTTCACTTAACTATATATTCCAGCGAGGTGCCAGTCCAGACTTTTCCACTGGTGTCGACGCTGTAATTGTCCAGAAAAGCAAGGAAATTCCAGATTGGGACCCTGCAACGTTAAAGGAGGTGACCCCTGACAATGTTTCGAAATTCTTTGATCCGGATTCGCCTTACCTTGAAGGAGCACCCAAATTGCACATCCCGGAGAATTTGGCCCCAAATTCAATTTCTAACCCCATGAAATTTGCTCTGCCTACAGAGACAGAAATTGGCTCCGTTGTGACAGGGCAACACGCGTCAGGCGGAGAAATGAGCATTCGAATCGATGAATTGCTTACAAGATTTGCCGACCTACGTCCAGGCAAGATGGGGGTAAAGGAGAAGATTCTTGAAGTCATAGAGCGGAGATGCGACTTGATAGACAATGCTGACGGAAATCGTGTCTGGCTCAAGTGGAAGCATTGATAATCGGTCTTTCATCATAACATGCGCCCGCCACGCTATCTTGGGGAGCTGTACGTCAACCATCGCTAGTGTTATGATCCTGAAGGACTGGCACTATTCTTGGCGAAGGACTGCGGTTGTGGGTGACATCTAATTCTACTATCTAATCGAGATTCACGACGACTGTTAGAGGTTAGAGCGGTTTTCTTGTCAGATTTCCTGTCAGATATGTCGAGCGAAGATTGTTTCATCCCATAAACGTAGTGCACGTGCTTAATGAGATATAGTGCTAAAGTGTTCCTGAATTCGATCGACTTGGTTACGAGCGTGATGGAAAAATGCAAAAAAGCACGGAGAGAAATTTTCAAAAAAAAAAGTACGCTATCCTCTTCTAGATGTCAATGTTTGCCCACATTTTTCATTTCACCCTTCCAGAACAGAAAATGTACTGGAATTTATTGACGGCTGACACGGTGAGCTATTGCTATGTTGTATAACATGCCTAGATGCGAAGGACCCCGGCTAGGAAGGTAATATCTGTCTTTTCGGAATCTCCCATTGTGCAAGGGACAGATGTTAATCAAGATTAGCATTCTTTCGCTTTTGCTATTCCAGTCCATATAAGAACCACCGAAAAAAATGACATTGCCCGCCCCGTACAGTCCATCTCTTAGTATGGCTATGGATGTTGTCAGCTTTCTTGAGACGCCGCCCATCTTCGTTCGTCTGCTTGTCAGGCTTACTCTCTCCCTATTCGCCTCTATCCTTAATTTCCGCTACTCGAAGACTCTCCCAGAGAAGCACTCGTATACTTCATTCGATATTGACCCTCTCACGGGTTTCTTTCCATCTGAGCCTCTCCTGCAGTTGTCTGGACAATATAGCATATGGGAAAACGCGCTCGATAATGCAAGGGGAAATCTCAGTTTGGGTGAAGACGAGTCCGAAGGGGCCATTGCCAAACGGCAGTTTGGGGAACAGTGGAGAACTGATATTGGTGCAGTGCGTTCATATTTTCTTTTGTCGAGCTGAGCTGGAGTACAAATACGCGCTTTGTGTCTTTCAGTGGCCGGTCCTCGATACTTCCCCTTTGAATGGCGACTTGCGTTCTGCCCAACGGGCCCATATGGTCCTGGCTTGGCTGGTCAACTTTTTTGTTCATTCCAAGGCGTTACAAGACGGACCCGTTATTGTGCCGAGGTCGCTGTCCATTCCGTTGACCCGTATTTCTCAACATCTCGGGTTTGCACCGGTCCTCACGTTTGCCGACACTGTCCTATGGAATTGGGAACTCATTGATACGAATAAACCTCTAACTCTCAATAACATCCGTTTCCTAAATCTCTTCTCCGGCACAGAAGATGAATATAATTTCTACTTGTCCTCAGCACGTGCGGAACTGCGTGGGGTTGAGATTTTACGAATAATCGACGACTTTTATTCGCTTCCCAGCATTACAGATCTGACTTCCATTTCGAAGGTTGCAAGAGATCTCAACAAGCTTTCTGGGATCATCGATTCGATTAGCGAGATTATCCAGTCCGTCCGTCCCGTATGCGATCCCCACGTGTTTTATTGGGACATCCGTCCATGGTTCGAGGGAAGCGACGCCAAAGGTCCTACGGAACCAGGCTGGATCTATGAAGGCATCGAGGATACCAAAAGTCTTGATCTTAGTGGACCATCTGCTGGTCAGAGTAGTGTTATGCACGCTTTGGACATTTTCTTGGATATCGATCACGAACTTCGAGACCGTCGTTATCCTCCTCCTTCCACCGAGAATAGACGTGCCAACGGCTTCATGCAAAGGATGCGACGGTACATGCCCGGCAGTCATCAAAACTATCTCAAGTATTTGATAACATCTCGATCTGTTCGCGAAATGGCGCAATCAACCCCAGCTCTTCGAGAGCCTTACGACAATGCTGTTATGTCATTGAAACGTCTGAGGGACAATCACATCAAGATCGCTTGCTTGTATATTGTCACAATGTCCCGGACCATGCCAGGGGCTAGGGCAGGCTGTCCCGCGAGCGCCATGATGAACAGACTTCACGCTGCAAGGCTTGCAGGAAAGGGTCCTGTACGCGGAACCGGGGGAAATGAGTTGTCAATTTTACTCAAGGCAGGTCGAGACGCGACCAGGCGAGCGATTTTAAAATCGAATTGAAACACACGTTTCAGAAAGACACTGACTCTCTGACATTTTTTATTTGTTTGTAATTCTCTTCATATATTGCATTCATATTTCTTGATCAGAAGATTGACAAAATGTTTCTCTGATTAATTATACAATTCATACTGTAGCACACCGTACCTAAATATAATTTAACTATAACGAATGTCGTCGTGTTGCTCCATTACATTCACGGGTCTGCTTGGGCGTAAATTCACTCCATCATGTCATTAGGACTGCGGATAACTGACAGCGCCCAAAATTTTTACGGTTCTGTCACGGAGAGAAAGGTAGGAGATGAAGTTGCGACGAGGTCTCTTTTGAGTCTTCTCCACATCCGAAGCACATCGCCGCCGATAACAAGAACAAGCACACCAGATGGGGTTCTCCGCCATATCGTAATATTTTTTTTTCACATCTTGTCCGAGATATTCGGATGGACATTCTAAGGAGTGACATAGCACATGACTGTGACATCGCGCATGTCACGACGACACGACAAAGTGAGACTTTGTAATCGTCCAACACACTCTTTCTGCCCAATGGCTCAACAATTGACACCAGGGGCTATTCAAAGGCTTAAGACAGCCCCTTCGGAAGACCTTGATGTTCTGAAGTCCGAGTATATAGTTCAAATTCTTTCATTGAAGAAGATTGGTGCTGCCACAGTCAATGGGCCTGATCGATACCGAATTATCATTTCCGACGGCGTCTACTACATGCAAGCCATGCTTGCTACTCCCTTGAATCGTGTGGTTTTAGACAATACACTTGCGAGAGGTTCGATAGTGTCTCTGGAGAAATTGACGTGCAACTACTTGAAGGACAAGAGGTACGCGTTGCGCGTCTTTGCGTTAGTACGCCTGGGAATTGAGTATTTTATAGGCTCATAATCGTTCTTGGATTGCGCGTTCTCGTGCATTCGGTAGATAAGATAGGTGACCCACAGCCAATCGACCCACCCAATGTCGAGGGTAACGTCAACTCTCCTGCGGTCAACGAAAACGCGGTAGCTGCAAGCTCTATGGCGGTTCAGGTGCCTCCGCAGGTCGTTCCTCAGGTTGCTGCTGTTTCTCCGCATGTTTCGCGATCAGGTTCTTCTAAGTCTGGGCGAGGAACCATTTTTCCAATCGAAGGACTCAGCCCCTATCAAAATAATTGGACTATCAAAGCGCGAGTGACGCAAAAGTCCGATATCAAGACATGGTCTAACTCCCGAGGGGAAGGAAAGTTGTTCAATGTTACTCTCATGGACGATTCGGGCGAGATTCGAGCGACTGGGTTCAATGCTGTTGTTGATGACCTTTATCCCCTGTTCGAGGAAGGGAAGGTCTACTATCTCTCAAAAGCTCGTGTCAATCTTGCCAAGAAAAAGTTTTCGAATGTCAACAATGACTATGAGCTCGGGTTGGAAAAAAATACTGAGATTGAAGAGGTCAGTGTCTGGTTCTTTCCAAATGCATTTTCTGATATGCAGTGCCAGTGTCATGAAGTCACAAATTTGCCGACAATCAAGTACAACTTCATCTCTCTCGATCACTTGGAAGATCTGATAAAGGATGCTGTCTGCGGTGCGTATTGGCCTTGGGTTATGTTGCTTTTTTGACCCCCGTTGCAGATGTTATTGGAATTGTGAAGCATGTTGGGGAATTAACCCAAATCAATTCCTCCAAAATGAACAAACAGGTAGGGTTCCTCTCCTAGACTATGGCATTTTGTTGACCGTGTTAACCTTTAACAGATTCCAAAGCGTGATATGACATTGGTCGATAAATCGGGCTTTTCTGTTCGCTTAACGCTCTGGGGTAAGCAAGCGGAACAATATAATGACTCCGAAGCGACCCCAGTTGTGGCCTTCAAGAGTGTCAAAGTAGGCGAATATCAAGGTAATTGTTCTTGTTTTGTTGCAGCTGTGAATAGACCTAACAACAAATTCAGGTGGACGCACCTTGTCGATGATCGGCTCGAGTACTATGCAAATTAATCCTGACATTGAAGAATGTTTTTCTTTGCGTGGATGGTACGATACATCCGGATCAGAACAAACATTCAAGGCAAATTCCACGACCTCTGCGAGCTCTTTCTCTGCTGGATTCAATCGCTCTGAGCTTCGGGGATTAGATGAAGTCAAGCAGGCAGGTTATGGAACGCCGGGCAATGCAGAATTCTTTTCAGCGCGCGGTACCATCATGCATCTCAAGTCCGACCCCATCTCGTATCCTGCCTGTGCTAACGAGGGTTGTAGCAAGAAGGTCGAGGAAGTAGGCAATGTATGGCGCTGCGAAAAGTGCAATCAAAGCTTCGAGGAGCCAAAGCATCGGTATGCGAGCACTTAGGCCAAAGGTTATCAGACAGAATTAACAAAAATTCCTACAGATATCTCATGTCGATGGCCGTTGCTGATTACTCCGGTCAGGCTTGGCTCCAAGGCTTCAATGATGTTGGCGAAACAATTTTTGGTATGACTGCGAATGAGTTGCTGTCCATCAAGGACCGTGATTCAAATGAGTTCACCACGATCATGGAGAAGTCCACTGGCCATACTTATAACTTCTCGTGCCGTGCTAAACAAGATACGTGGAAGGTGAGCACTTCGCACGTTTGTTACATGAAAGTTATGAAATTTTGGTGTCAGGACACACCTCGCATAAGATATGGTATCTCTCGCATTACAAAGCTTGATTATAAGGAGGAAGCAATCGCTTTGCGAGACTTGTTGTATTCTCAGTGGGCAAGGTAGACAAATGAGAACTTTTTCTTTCTTCGTTCAAGTGCTTCTTGGTATCTCAGTGGGCAGACAAATGTTACCCCCTGAGAACTTTTTCAAGTTCTTTCGTCTAAGTACTTCTTGGTATCATCATATAATGCCCAATAAAACTTTTGTTCTCAAAGTATCACTACGATGACCTTGGAATAAGTAGCGGAACAGTGGCCCGCTGTTATTTGATTATCTCGGTGGAAGGTGAGGACGATTCGACGAAGCCTTGCAGCGACAAGGCCTCAGAAGTAACCAACATAATAGTTCGTAGACGAGTTGGTTGATCAACTTAGAAAAGCCAGGAGTCGGATGCTGAGAAATACATATTGCTCGATGTGTATCACTGTATAAATGTTGTTTGCTTCGTTGAAACAGCAAGGCTATGGCGACGGAGTCGTCCCTTTATTGGTTAATTGTGAGAGTTGTTTGTCCTTGTTGACCAGTATAAGCGCCTGAAGTCGCTCCTTTCCGTCGTTCGCAGCCAAGTCGCGACTGTTATCTCAACACATTGGCGTAGTTGACGCAAACATCAATCTCAGAATAACTGTCAACACAGTCGGTCTCGTTTCTGTGCTTTATTTCCTTTTTTCACCATGCCCGTACCCACACGACCCGCGAGTCCACTATTAACGACTCCTTCACATTCTACCACGCGCAAGACATTGAACAACACAAGTTATACTCCGACAATGGTTTCTGGGACTGGTCAACAGAAAATGAGCATTGTGACACGTGTAGCAATCGAAGGGAAAGCAAAGAGAGGTCAGGACGGTGCTTCAATAAAGATGTTTCTCAAGGTGCGCTTTTTTTTCACTCAAACCTACCTTCTGAAAGATCAACTTCGTGGAAGATCTCCATTTCAGTGGATCTTGCTACCCCCGGCTCCACTATTCCACTCTTTCCAGGTGAGGTTCGAAGTTTACTCCCCTTGACCTGTCTGACAGATCGTGTAGAGGAAAATGTAAAGGTTCTCAAGTCGCAAGTACACCCACTGGACCACAACTCGGTGCCATATAACTTTTCATCTACTTTATCGCCGTTTCTGCAGAGTGCGTCCCGTGCTCTTAATCTACCTCCTCGGTCTGCACAAACATTCGACTCCGCGTCTCAAACGGCAAGAACTAACGGCCACACAACCTCTATCCGCGCGTCGAGATCAGAATCCAATGATCATGCGCCACCAGTTGATTCCCGTTATACTGGTCAAATCCTAGTTAGTGGTTATAACGTTGCTTTCGTGGTGCCGAAGGAGTTGCTTCCTCGCCCTGAATTTGATGAAGAATCCTACATAAAAACCCCTTCAAAAGATGCTCATTCCCGTTATAAGTCGGAGGATGACGCTCACGCTAGGACACCGTCAGTCAAACGTCGTATTTCTATGGGTGAGAAGAACCAAGCACAGTTCATTGCGGCTATCGATATGTGGGTACCCTGCCTCTCCAAACCTCCCCGGTCGCCCTTTTTGGTATGTTGATGTCTTCCGTTTTCAAGTCGTTTTTGAATGCACGCCATAGCTTTCTATACCCACACCTCGCTGCTTGCACAACCATATCAAACTCCGAATTTTCCCTCCACAAAATGCTTCTACATCATTTGCATCGCTCTCATCGGTAGAGGAGGACGGTAACACTTGGGACTTGACATCAGATCCTCATGTAACGCGTAGTCCTTCGAGGCCGTCAAGAGCAGGGTCATATAGCCATTTTGCCGATGACGAGTCCTCTGACACGTCTGCTGGAGCGTATGAAAACTGCGTAATTCAAGGAACCTTCCCTAGCGCTCAGCGAATCCGTGTAAGATGGGCGAAGCCGCCAAGAAAACTCAATTTACCAAGAGAAGAGAATGCTATGCGACGAGTTGGTGTGGAGAACGCCAAGGGCGAAATGACATGCATCGTACGCGGCCAAGCTTCGCATCCCACGAAACCTGACACTGAAGGAATCCTCATGGATGTGGAGTATAAGGGCGAATGCAAAGGCATATGGTTTCCTGGTGTAGCAACGATGCTGGGGCTCGATCTCAGTCTTGTCAGCAGGAATTGTGATGTATTGTGGGCTCCTGGCCTTATGGAGCAGTGGGACATCTCGGGGGGTGATGGGTATACAGGTTTTAGCAATCATCCCTCGACGTCTGAAGGACCTTTGCCGTGCACAATGTCTGTCGAGTCCAACAGATTATCATCCGAGCTTACCAACTCTGAGTCGTACGAAACCCCGCGAACGAGGACGCAATCGTCTTCGTCGAATGGATCCCTTCTCCGTGCTCCTCTTCCCTCTCAACATCTTGAAGAATACTCGTTCGAGGGATCACATGCTGCATTACCTTCTGGAGCATCATCTGTTTCATCACTTCCAGTCTCTTCAGAGGCCAATCGACCCCCGGAGCCGTGCACAGTAATAACAGTTCACCTGAATATGAATGACCTTCAACCATCAGTGAAGAACAGCTTTGATTTTCGTATTTCTGGTAGCATTTTGGTTGCTCCACGATCCTCCTCGTCTCACGGCAATGAAGCCTCAAGCAGTAAGACAGATAGTCCCGAACTCATAACATTACCCCGCTTCACTGTGCTTGCTGCGGATAACGAAGATACTTCCCTTACGGTTCGAAACGAATGTGAAAGTGCTTCTGTGGAAGTTTTCCAGGCTCATGGCGATGCCCATAAGGACCCTCAAGTTCGGAAAACTGTCCTACATCAGAACAGAACGACGCGTTGTGGGGAGGAAGGTGGCCGAATTGCGCTCAAGTTCGACACTTCCCGTCCGAACGGGAACGGTTACTCCATCAGTCGACCAAGAACACCAAACAACAATACGCTGCACCGTTCAACGAGAAATGCCCTTCCGACGCGTGCCAAACGAGATGGGCCTCCTATTATCACCTCTGTAGAGGCTGTCGTCACTGCCTTCACACCTGCTGATGGTCTGCTTCCTGATGGTTATGCCGTTCGACTGTCACTCAAGACCCCCATGGTTGTTGACTCTGAATGGCTCGAATTCGGGATATCTATGAACAGCCGCAACGCACAGTCGTCTTCAGGAACCAAACTCCGGCCGAAAGTTGCCCTTATCTGTGCGAGCGTTGACGGAGTTCCTGTGAAGGCTGATATGATCAAAGCCGTAACGAATACACCCGGTATGGCGGCGTCGTTTGATGGGAAAGAGTGGATTGCCTGGGGCAAAGTTCACTGTGGGGGACTCGTTGGTGGGAACATGATTATTGATTACTTGGTCAAAGAAGAACCTTTTGCGGATGGTGGGAAAGGGAAGAAAAAGCTGCCTGATTCGATCGAGATAGACGTTCTATTGCCTACTTTCTTTCTATCTGTGGCAAGACTTGAGGTGAAAGTTGATGCTATGCCCGGTAGGCCTTGGGTTACTTGTCCGTTTTCGCCATATTAAGGATCGTTTGCTGTTCCTTAGGTCTCGACATCCCTTCTGTTCGATCCGAGTTTGATTACGTCCGTTCATCGCCAGAGGGATACCGACTTTTACTTTGCTCTATGAAGGAGTACACGCAACCTCAACTAACGCTGATGATAAGAAAGAGCTCTGGAAGCTCTAGCATTTCCTTCACTAAATGGTTCCTCGTTCTTACCTGGGCATGCCTCCTTGTTACATCTGCCTCCCTATACCGCCTCTCTGGCGAAACGGACCGACTCAAAAAGTTGACAGAGGGATTCTCAGGTTTCATTGACACTTGGGAATCAGAGATACCCACAATTACGACAACGGCCACTATGTATGATGGTTCAGGGATGAGTTGGTACTTTGACGATTCGTCCTCTCTCCCGTCATCGACTTCCACTATCGTTCAGCCAGCACTCACCACTCCAGATTTGATACCATCAAAGACCACAACCGACCCATTGACATCTCTTTATGCACCATCTTACACAGACAATTTAGAATCCTCAGTCACAACGTCACATTGGACATTTGACGCTCATGGACTCGCACCTTTTGCCCCTATTTTTTCATTTACATGGACTAACGAACACGACGCCGCTTTGCGGCATGCATTAGAGAAACTGACATCTTCCGTTCAGTTTGTTTGGAATATCTGTAGAAAGTTGTATCACTACCCTTTGGATCCTCCATAAGTAAACCATGTATTGTGTACCACTAGGTGGTTATACTTATTGCCATATATTATTACAATGTTATTACATTCAAGAAATGAGTAGCCATACAAATGTATTTCTGCGTTTGAGTTCGGACTTGACAATTTATGACCGCTCTTGTCAGGCGCTATAGCCAAGTGGTTACGGCGACAGATTAGAAATCTGTTCCTCTTTGAGGGCGCAGGTTCGAATCCTGCTGGCGTCGTACTGTTTTGCAAGTGCAACCGGACAGGTCCTCATCACTGCGTGGGTCCTTGCAGTATACCATCACTCTATGTACTTAGGAGTGTGGGGTCTGTGTGAGTTGTTCTCATGTGGTAAGATTGATTATTGCGATTCAATTGCGGGAGATGACGGGAATGCACATATATAGCAATACGGCTGGTTACCAATACTTTTTTTGCTTTGTAGCATTGATCACGCCACGACGTGGCTTATAATAACTTGAACAATTGAATGTTCGGTCGACCTTTCCTTTTTCCCGATTTCTCACTTCTCGCATCAGCATTACCCCGAACTTCCCTTCGTACTAGGTTCATGAGCATTGCCACTGCTGCTGATTGGAAGACAGTTGACGGTCCTGTGTCCTACCGTGTCTTCACAAAACCACTCGTGAAATCGGAACAGGATGACAGAGATTATAGGGTAATACAACTGGAGAACGGACTTCAAGCGACCCTTGTCCATGATGCAAAAGCAGACAAGGCTGCTGCTAGTTTGGATGTTGCGGTGGGACATTTACATGACCCAGTGAGTCCTCTATCCATGGCTCGTATAACCTCTCTGAATTCACTCCGTTTACCTACAGGATGACGTGCCTGGACTGGCCCACTTTTGCGAACATCTCCTCTTCATGGTGACTCATTTTCGCAACTCACCTTGATATGGGTCTGATAGAATTCACAGGGTACGGAGAAATTTCCGAAAGAGAACGAATACTCCGAAGTACGAATGTCAAAAACCCGTGAATTCTGCATATTCATTGTCATTTAGTATCTAGCGAAAAATAATGGCAGTTCTAACGCCTATACTTCAACCTCAAATACCAACTACTACTTCAACGTTGCGACATCAGCACTTCCCGGTGCTTTAGACCGATTTGCCGCATTTTTCCATTGTCCACTTTTCTCGCCGAGCTGCACCTCTCGTGAACTCAGTGCAGTAGATTCAGAGCACAAAAAGAATCACCAAGCAGACCTGTGGCGCATCTTCCAGCTAAATAAGCATCTGAGTCGACCCGGCCATGTGTGGTCCAAGTTTGGGAGTGGTAATCGTGATACCTTGACCAAGGTTGCACGAGAGCTCAAAAAGCAAGGCAAACTTACCAACGGAACATCGAGTGCAACCCTCAGTGCTGCTACGACGCCTCTCCCGTCTCGCAGCGGTTCACCTGCTCTGTCCGTTGCTTCCGCAAGTAGCGAAGCAGACGCTGACGGAGGTACAGTGGGTCGTGAAACTCGCCGTCGCTTGATGGATTGGTGGAGCAAGGAATATTGTGCAAGTCGAATGCGCCTCTGTGTATCTGGCACAGGTTGGTGATCGTTTTCTGGGAACGAAACTTTTTTCGCTGACGATTCTTCAGAACCACTGGATCAACTAGCCCATCGTGTGGCTGCTTTGTTTTCGCCTATCCCCAATCGTGACAAAGATGCTCTTCCAACGTTCACCCAACATCCTTTTGGACCTGATGAACAAGGGGTAAGTCAGAAATCTCACCATGCAGGCAGTAAGGGACTCATCTATGTCCGAAAGACTTTGGTTTCTGTACAGACGGTAATGGCATTCCATGCTCTGGAAATTTCCTTCCCTTTGGAATATCAACCTCCTAACTGGAAAAACAAACCGATCAACTTTATTTCTCACCTCGTTGGGCATGAAGGACCTGGTTCATTGCATTCTTATCTCAAACGAAAGCATTGGGTCACATCACTCTCCACTGGTCCCCAGAACCTTGCGAGGGGTTTTGCGATGTATAAAATTACAATTCATCTGACACCCGAAGGGTTTGGTAGGGTCTCTTTCTTTTCTGCCTCCTCATTTACTTATAATTTTGGCAGCAAATTACCGTTCAGTCATTCTAGCGGCATATAAATTCCTCTCATTGCTGCGATCGTCAGGCTCTGATTCATTCCATTATGAAGAGCTGGTCAAGCTTTCTCATATTCGATTCCGATTCCAAGAAAAGAGACCCCCTGATGATTATGCTACTTGGATAACGGAGCACATGGCTTGGCCTGTACCACGAGAGTTGCTCCTTGCAGCGCCCAGACTTACGTATTCTTATGAGGACGAGAATGACAGGCAAAGGGTAGAAGCCAAAATATCCGAGTATCTACAGTCATTTAGAGTGGGAGAGGGCCGTGTCGTTCTTATGGCAAAAAAGGAGGATCATGCCAAGGTGCACCCCGATTTACAGTGGCAAAAGGAACCTTGGTATGGCACTGAATACGCAGTGCAGCGGTGGGATGCGGAATTTGTCAACGAAGTGCGTTTACGTATATCCTCATCGATTTTCTGTACTCAATTTGCTCACAGGCCGACGGAGTAAATGATATTCCTGACTTCTTCTTGCCCGGGCCCAATCCATTCATCCCTTCCAGACTTGATGTTGATAAAAAGGATGATGTTGAAGTATGTTGCCGTCGCATCTTGACTGATGGCATTATTCTAATTTCGCTATCAGCCCCAGAAGCGACCACACCTTATCCGTAAAACACCTCTGTCGACGTTGTGGTACAAGAAGGATGACAAATTCTGGATTCCAAAAGGTCATATAATGATTGACTTCCGAAGGTTAACACGCCTTTGCATCATATCTTGTCTCCCAATTATTGACGACTGGTTCGTTACAGTGCTGTAGTCAAGGCTTCTCCACGAAGTTCGGTCCTTGCTCGGTTTGTGTCTATCTAAACTCGTGACAACGAAATCTCAACCTTTTATCAGACTGTTTGCAGACCTCATCACTGACTCGCTCACTGAATTTGCATATGATGCCGAATTGGCGGGTTTGGCATACAACTTCTACCCCCACAGCACAGGGTTGATCGCCGCCATGAGCGGATATAACGATAAGATGTTCGTCCTGGCCCAGCACGTGTTGGACAAGATAAAAACGCTGGTTGTTGACCCTCGTCGTCTCGAAGTTACCAAAGAATCAGTACGATTTTTTTCTCAAGAAGACTCCATATAATGTTGCTTATATGGGTGCTTAGATTCGCAGAGAATACGAAAATTTCTTCCTTGGTCAACCGCATTCTTTGTCAGATTACTACGCACGGCATGCTATGTCCGAGACACAATCTACGACAGAAGAAAAGCTGAAGGAACTCCCTTGTAGGGTTTTTTTTTTACCCTGTCGAAGTAGATTCTTACATTTATCCAGCTGTAACCGTCGACGAGGTTCAGGCATTCATCAAAGAAGTCCTCTCTCAAGTCAACCTGCGCATCCTTATAGTTGGAAACATCTACAAAGATGAAGCAATAAAGATTGCTGAAATGGCAGAAGAGGGTCTCGGGATTTCACCTTTTGCGCCCGAGGAATTGAATGAGCGCGCTTTGATCCTTCCCCAAGGTTCTGTCTATTGTTTATGGTTTGTGACTTTCGATCCTCATGAATATTTTCTTTGACAGGATCGAACTTCGTGATTTCGGCGCCTGTACCAAACCCCAATCAAGCCAACTCGTCTTTGACATATTTCACATACTATGGTCCCGTTGCTGATCAGAAGTTACGAGTGACCTCAGCCCTTCTTACTCAGATTTTGAACGAACCAGCATTCAATGTTTTACGGACTCGAGAACAACTTGGATACATCGTGTCTTGTTCCAACTGGACATTGGCTGGGCTGAGCGAAAGAGGTCTCCGCATTGTGATTCAAAGCGAAAAAAAACCTGGATATCTGGAAGAACGAGTCGAGGTTTTCTTGGACGAAATGAAGGTTAAGTTGGAAGCGATGGCTGACGACGAGTTTGCTTTGCATCGAAATGGCTTGAAAAAGAAGTGGCTGGAAGCTGATAAGAATCTCCCAGAGGAAGTAGCAAAGTATATTATTCAGCTGAATAGCGGTCACTGGGATTTCTTGAGGAGTAAGTCGTGGTTGATGTCTTAGAGTGTTAGGTTCTAAGGTACTCTAATTTTAGATGAGAAGGACGCTGCTCTGCTACCAACAATCGCGAAGGATGACGTCCTTGCGTTGTTTATGTCGAAGGTCCATCCATCGTCGCAAACGAGGTCAAAGCTGTCTGTGCAAATGGTTTCTCAGAAACCGCGCCCTAAGCGAGTCAGCTCGGCTGCAGCCCAGGCTTTCGAGGTCTTGTTACGCCATGCCTTTCCAGAGGTGGATGAGAAAGCTTGGAGGAATGTTGTCGAAGATGATACTCCTTCCGTGACTGAATTCGGCCAATATTGGCTGAAGGTTTTGAATACGGATGAAGGCAAGCAGATTCTGGGACGACTTCCCGCGCTCTTGAACGAATATCCGGTTGCGGGGGAAGATGAAGATAGCAAGAGGTCGGACATCACTTATATCGACGACCAGAAAGCATTCAAACGAAGTTTGGCACTTTCTCTCGTCCCCGGACCTCTGGTTGAATGGAATGACCTTCCACAATCGAAGTTCTAATTTACTCATAATATTAGAAGGAATCACAGATTGCTATCTACGTTGCTTAACTGTATGTGTGACGGGCGGCCTTATATGCGACAAGGTATAACCTAAAAGTAGAAAGGACAACATAAAAATTTGAGTTATGATCTATTTTCTTCTGGTTTCTTTCAATCTAGAAGTCGCTTGGATTGGAACTCCAAAACCCTTGGCTCGGCGGAAAAGTAAGACGTGCGGTTCTGGAGCTGGTGCGATAGTGAGACCCGTTTTCAAAGAACAAGAAAGCATTATCAAACCATGAACTTCATAATGCTCCCATCCAAGGCTCTGAGTGATCCCAATCCCCCTCCACTCCGCCTCGCTCAATAATCGAAGAGTTCCCGAATCATCAGGATTGAAGTATTCTTTCGGGACCATCTTGAGAAGCTGTTTAGGAAGAATAACATGTCGATATTCGTAGTAATCGTCAGAGTAACGATCTGAATAGTGAATCCTGCAACGAATACGGATTTAGATTCCAAAGTAGAAGGGATCTGATCTTACTTTTCGATATATTCCTCGAGTTTTCGCGCCAATTCCTTCTGGTGTGCAATTTGCTGTGCTTGAGTCATTGTCGACATCGGGTTCAACAAGAAGGTAGTCGGCGGTGTGTGCACAATGATTTACACGGTTGGTCACGTCACATGACGTCTATCGCGACGCGCTTGAAGTTTGAACTACTCTTGAACTCTAATACTAGATTGTGCTTTCAACTGCAATGGACACCCAGTACTACGATGATCCTATCGAACACTTTGATTCTGATGAAAACATGATTTACTATGGCCAAGAAGAGGCTTACGGGTTCCAAGGCCAACAAATCACCGATGGCGTCAATGATGCATACGATGATGACTTAGAACTTGAATACAGTGAGTATATGCGCCTTATATCCAGCGTATTCTTCCCAGTCACTCTAGTCCTTTCTTCCCCATCGCCTATGAGAGCTCTAGAACCGTCTCGCGACATGCATCATGCGCGACCGTACTATGGATCAAACACAAACTATCACAGGCAGGGGGTATTCCAAGACATGCAAGAAAACTGGAATAACTCACTGAGTAAGCTGATGTTATGTCATTGTTCGATAGCTCGTACAGTCATAGCTCATCTGTCTTCTTTCTGCTTGGATGGAATTTGAGGTCATTCTGGAGCATTTCCCGGATCCCATTACAACGCCCAACGATCAGATGAGCGAACGCAACGGGCTCTCCGTGACCACAACGATAGAGATCCAAGGAGTTTTGAAATAAATGACTCTGCTTATACTGCCGAGGACTTCCTCAAACCAGCCAAGTCAATCCCACGCAACACCCATTCAGTTAGACTCCGACCAGTGTCGGATCTGCGTTAGCATCGTTATAGCTGCTTCACTTTGAATATAGCTTACAATTAGGTCAGCCGATAAGTACCGCTCTCTATTCAAGTTTGGGGTCTTCAATGCGGTCCAGTCGACGTGTTTCGACGAAGTAAGCTTTATTGCTGAAATGAATCTCTTGATTGACCGGCTGCAAGGTACTTAACGGGGACAGTAACCTTGTACGTCTTGCTACAGTCCTTTCCTATTTTTTTTGGAAAAAAAATCGTTTCAGGTTATTAGTGGTACGGCACAGAAAACCGGTGCTATTGATTAACCTTGTCATCTATTGGGCTATTAGCACCAACTGGAAGTGGTAAAACAGTTCTTTTCGAACTTGCAATGATTCGAACTCTGGAAACAAATAAAAATTGGAACAAACCTGTCAAATGTGTTTATACTGCGCCCACCAAGGTTTTTGGGGTTTCTTGGTTCACTTTGCCTCAATAACTGTATCTATCACAGGCTTTGTGTTCCGAGAAATTTCGAGACTGGGCCGCGAAATTTGAACCACTCGGCTTCAAGTGTTCGTTAACTTGAAATCCAAATTCATCCCGCATTGACTTGCCTTTTAGGCTGCGAATTGACGGGCGATACTGCGATTGTCGGAAATACTGCATGGGGAGACGCAAAGCATGCCTCAATCATGTAGGTTGCATTATACCTTCACAGTTTCACTGATCAAGCGTGCCAAGTGTGACTACCGTAAGGTCTTCGAAACTAAATAATTCGTCGAAATTCTTATTCTTCTAGTGTGAGAAATGGGATAGTCTCACCAGAAATTGGTAACAAATCGTTCTGGTCTGGCTGCCATTTATCCATTCTAATCCGTTTTCTAAAGGAACGATCATATAAGTATATTCTCACAGATACAGCTATTTCTCGTTGACGAGGTTACTTTTCCTGCTCGCTTTTATATCGTATCTGATCTCAGAGTCAAAAACAGGTCCATATTCTTAATGAATTTCGCGGAAGCACTTTGGAAGTTGTAACATCGCGTATGAAATTGAGGCAGACATCTATCCGCTTTTTACTGGTTTCGGCCACCGTGCCGAACATCCAAGACGTTGCTCAATGGATTGGAGGTGGAAGTGGGAAGCCAGAACCAGCGAAAGTATTTGAGGTGTGTGGGATGCAACTAGATGTCCATACTCGTGCTTGATCACACCTAGTTTGGTGATGATTACCGCCCATGCAAGTTGACGCGGCATGTAGTTGGCGTTCCCAGGAAAAATGGACAGAACGACTTTCAATTCGCAAAGGTCCTTGACTATAAGTTATTTTCCGTCCTGTTGCAATTCTCCGTCGGCAAACCTATTCTCGTGTTTTGTCCGACAAGGAAAGGTGTGTGTCTCGCACGATTCCGTCACCAAGGTCTAACTTTGATTCAGGGGTATTTGGGACAGCAGAACAGCTAATGAAGGAATATCTTGACAAAGAAGCGAAGAAAATCACCCTCCCGTGGTCTCGGCCCTCTGGGTATATCATACGTTTTGACACCCTTCTAAAATCTCACAAACATTGCAGAATCGGTCATTCCTTTTCCGATAAACGGCTCGATGGTATCTCACAAATCAAACCAGAAGATCAATATATGTACTCAACGTCATATAGAATTTGCCACAATCGGGATCGGAGTACATCATGCTGGCTTATCCATGGATGATCGTCGGGCGACGGAACAACTGTTCTTGAAAAAAGTCCTTCGTATTCTTGTTGCAACTTCCGTAAGTCCTGTTCACCGCTTCCGGTCTGTCACTCACGAGTATCTATAGACATTGGCAGTGGGAGTTAATCTGCGTGCGCTTTTTCCCTTAACATATTACCATTCAATGGTTGAATCTATTCCAGCGGCGCATATGGTCGTGATCAAGGGTGTTCATACATTTCAAAACAATGCATCCAAAGAATATTCTGACCTCGACGTGATGCAAATGTTGGGACGTGCCGGGCGACCTCAATTTGGTATTGATTCTTTTCTTCTCATAAGTGCGTCTTACATTATATCCAGACAAGGATGGCATCGCAGTCATTCTCTGCGAAACGGAACTAGAGTCGAAGTACAGGACCTTAGTCCAGGGAAAAACTGTTCTCGAGAGCTCGCTTCATCTCAACCTAGCTGAGCATATCAATTCGGAAATCGGACTTGGGACAATCACAGACCTGGCATCAGCGAAAACCTGGCTCCGTAATTCATTTTTGTACCAGAGAATGAATCGGAATCCCCAACATTATGCTCTCAATGGTTCGGCGGCAACAGACGGTGACGAACTGGTCATGCGAAGCATTGAACAATTAAAGGTAACGCAGTTAGTCGAAGAAGTTGAAAATTCTATGCAGTTGAAGAAGCTGTGCTCCACCGAATACGGAGAAATCATGAGCAAGGCAAATCATTAGAGTTATCCTTACGCCGCCGATACATTGACCTGTTTTCCAGTATTACATTCGGCGTGCGACAGTAGGTCTCTTTGACCACTCTGCCCGCACAGTGGTAAATCTGTCATAGATGGAGTTGATTCTGAACATGCCCGAACGCCCTTCTGTTAGGGAAATGGTCGGTCTATATTCCTAGACCAACAAAAAAAATTCTGAATTCGATTTCACAGCTGGAAACAATTTGTTCTGCAGAAGAGTGAAAAATAATCAAGTCTACCTGTGGAAAGAATTGACCTTTTGCAGATTTCATGATTGCAAATTGAGGGCATCTGAAAGAACCGTGAAAGTTCATCCCTCACATGATGTTTGATTCCAGAAACTGATACAAGCTCTAGCTTTATAACAAGCTTCGCAAAGACATTGACATTCGTTTCGAAGTGAAGAAGGTCGAAAAGACATCGGACAAAATTTTCGTTCTAGCCCAGGTTTGTTTGGTATTCACGATCTCTTTTCTCGCTGATCGTTGCTGACAAGGCCGTCTTGGGTGCCATATCGTTCAACTCACCGGAGTACAAAGCAACCGAAAGTCAACCTCATATGGAAGCGTTCAGTATCTTTAGGCACATTGCCAGAATCGCAAGAGGTACAAGCCCACAGCCTCGCATTGCGATTCCTTTTTATGATCTATTTCAGCGGCTTTGGACGTCGCCGTTGTTAAGAAAGATGGTGCACAAGTCAAAAACGGTCTCGAACTGTAGGTTTCTTCAGACTCTTTTTGAGAAATGACTTAGAATTTCGGAAGATTTCGGTGTCTCTCGGCAAAAGCTTGGGAAGATCGAGCCGTTGTTTTGAGGCAGCTTGAACACCTCGGAGAGAAATCGTAAGCGGCATGTCATTGGAGACAGTATCCCATTTAAAAGTGTTTCTCAGGATCAAAGTGCGCTATGCAATACGTCTTGCTGAGACTCACTCAGATCGTATTTGAAGGTCTTAGCAGAACATGGGATTACCTCGTTACCTCTTTTACGAAAACAGGACCCACATCATATTGAGATGGTAGTGATTCCATCGGACATCTTGGCTTTATCGTAACACTCCTTTTTTCCCCAAAAAGTTGCTCAATCGTCGCCCACCTTTTGGCCTGGAAGTGCTGGGCTCTGCATTAGATTTACCCCAATACGCTCTTTCCATCAAGGAACTCGAGATAAATTCGGATGCAGGCAAAAATCCTGTTGAAGTTCATCTTCAAGTAGACTGCATTCTTGTAGAACAAAATCACACCACAACCAAGACCAGGAAATCTCGTGTCCGAAACTTTGATAGAACTGTCGTGCTCAGTCTAACGTCTGACATGGACTTCATTGATTTTCGTCGCATTCCGTAGGCAGCATTGAATATTTCCTATGTTGGTGACTGAACCTAGTCATTGCAGGAGCAAGGCCCTCAAAGGTGGCAAATCATTCAAATTGGACGTCAAGCTGCAGAAACCAAGTCAGAGTATCGTGATCATCATTTCTTCGGTGTTTCAATTCACATTTCTTTTCCAAATGATCGCTGAATTGAGCTGTAGGAGAGCGTGGCGGGGGTTTCTATTCAGCAAATTTATAAACCAAATATACCCCCGAGCGAATACCCTGTGCTAGACACGCGTCCTCTGGTAATTTGACCCTTCTCAGGGGGTGCGAGACGCTGATGATTGTTATAGGCTATGGACATGGCCGGCCTAGAAGATGACCCCGACTTCTGGAACGTGACTTTGGATAGTGAGAGTCCAGTACGCGAAGTGTCTGGGAGTAAAGGTACCCTATTTGCGGACATGTGGGGTAATTTTATTCAGGTTCAAACAAAGGTGTCCCTCAGAAGATAACGAACGAGACGAAGACGAGTGCATTGATGACCCCAATTTCTGTCAGTGAGGGAAATCTCGTTCGCTCCGATGGCCGCTATGATTGTAATCATCCTTGCAAAGACAAGTCTAAATGCCGTCATTTGTGGTGCGTTTGCTAAGATATATTTCAAGATTTGCTAAATCTTCCTATTCAGTTGTCGCGATGGGTTGATCAATCCTCCCAGTACAAAGAAAAACACACATTCGTCCCAAAATATTCAAGAATCGCAGTTGAAGAAGCCTACCAAAATCCAGAGAGTCCGACCCGTACCGATCGTGTCTGTCGCACTGGAGGACAAGAATCTCAGACATTTAGATGCCACCCATGAGCATGCCCAACCAGTCAATAATTTTCGCCTATCTAATGGTCAACAGAGGTTGACGAAAGGCTCACCAATCGCGTCGAAACGCAAACGTTGCCCTTCCATTGAATATGATATTCGTTTCACTGACCTTAAAGACCCAACGACACCTTGTACAGACGTTCTGGACAACGTCACTGGCGACCACCCAAAGTCTGTCAATCGCTTATCTGGTCATCAGGCATGTTCGAGCCTAAACGACGGAAATGAAAAAGTGGCTGTTTTGGGAAACAAACTGACAGAGTCGATGAAACCACTTGTCCGGGAGCATCCACGGAAACGGCCTAAACATGATACTTCGATGTCGGTGAGTATAACGAAAGTATAACAATTATTCGTTATATGCCTTTTCTTTTACAGTCAATTTTGGATCAGTCCCCGAAACAAGAATTGTTCCTGGAATCCGAATCGTCGGACAGTGAAGGTTCCATAGAGATCAGTTCTCCTCATCTTTTCATCATGCCCAAGCAAGTTGAGGAAGAAATGTCGATGTGGAGTTCCAAGATTGAAGAAAAAGAAGGAATAGCGCGTGTCAACTCGTCGTCATCGAAGAGCACATTGGTTTCGAGGATTTCTGAATCCAACCCGGTGCAAGTTGCCGTTTCACAATGTATAGCTCACGACAACGAAAATGAGATCATAGACGAATTCGCTGAGCTCGATGCCTGGCTCCAGAGTGGTGCTGTTGAAATTGTGTAGTAAATTATGGTAAAACAGTCGTCACTTAAACTGTTATTATCGCATGGACAGCGAGTATGTATGTGTATTATGGCAGTAATTCGTCTGCACCTTCAACGTTTTCTGGGACGTCAACGAAAATACGGAAGGCCCCAATGAACTTTTCGTCCCACGCAACACCACTGGATGGCCTCACAATATCCCAACCTTCAACATCATCCCTCCATCGTTGTTCTTTTTTCAATCTCTCAGCTCGCAGCTCGACTTCGGTAGGGGGCGGGTTGTTAA
>Ga0307514_10001769_pt1 | contig 24507 bp, 8 predicted proteins | sample 16_EM_MG_FD_203088 | JGI IMG/M metagenome (GOLD analysis project Ga0307514, IMG submission 203088) | Populus trichocarpa ectomycorrhiza microbial communities from riparian zone in the Pacific Northwest, United States - 16_EM | ecosystem: Host-associated > Plants > Roots > Unclassified | place... | reverse complement strand
GCATCTATGATCATCAGCGGTACTTGGCTGGATGGATACAAACCCAATAGAACGATCATCATCATCTAAGCATCTATATAGACCTGAAGTACAAGTGAAATATAGAATACTTCTCTACTAAGGAAACAACATCATCCTTGGATGTAAATGCTCTCGTCGATGCAAAAAAATCTTCATTCTTTTACTTTGATACTCGGCTTTCTATGTATATATAAAAAATATTAAATCACTTAAAAAAATTAAAAAAAAAACATTAAAATAGACTTTAAAAGACATCAATTTTGTGTTTTTTTCTAATAAAAAGATCTTTTAAAAAGCACTTGAATCACAATATTATATAATATTACCATTTAGGAGAGACAAGTTGTCTTATATATTATGGTATTGTAAGATAAAACGAGCTATCTTTATTGTCCAATTATTATAAAAAGCACTTTTTATTTTTATTTTGAAGTTCTTATTTCTTCTTTTGATTTATTGGATGATTCATTTTTATGATTGGATCTTTTGTCTAATGTTTTTATAACATAAAATGTTAAATTCTCTTTAAAATAAATATTTTAGATGGATTTTTTCTTTTATTTTTTGGATTTGGATCTCTTAACTAATACCAATAAATTGAATTCTTAAAATTATTCAAAACAAAACTTAGTTTTAAATGATATATAAACTCATTTTTCTAAAATCACTTAAAAATAAAATCTAATCTCCATCGAGGTATAAATAAATTTAAAAATAATAATGTATTTTTTTTTGTTTTTATCTAGGTATCCTCATACTCTTTTAAAGAATGAGACTAGTTCTGTTTGGAGTTCGTGGTTGTCATTTCTAATAAGTGCGCTTCCTAGAGATTGAACTTGTGTTCTCATTCTTGTACGGATATAGCAGTACCTTAACCGCTAGAATAACACTTCACCAACAAAAATAATAATACATTTGAATATCAAGGAAAAAAATATCAAAATTAAATTAATACATCATAAATTAAAAATAACTGATTCCATGCTTTATGTAGAAGTGCTTTGTTTTCCAAAGCCCTAAGAAGCAAGAAAATTAAATCTTAAAAAATCCCAACCTAAGCGGGAAAACCAATTCAAATTTAATTAAATTTATTTTAAACCCAACGGATTCTTTTCTTTCTCTCTTCCTTCCTTCCTTTATACAAATAAATTTCTCCTCCTTCCACTTCTAAAAAACACCCTCCTTTTTCTCCCTCTTCCACTTCCGCTCCTCTCTCTCTCTCTAAACTAAAAATGGCGGATCTTTCAAAAAGCACCAACAAAAAACCAGTTAGTCTGAACCACCGCCACCACCGCCTGCTCCAAGACCTCTCCGCTCCTCCCAAACAACCACAGTCAGCCACACCCTCAGGTCTCTCTCTTCAACTCTTTTTTGTTTTAATTTTACAAGTTTTGATTTATCGGGTTTTGAAATCTTGAATTGATTTGTTTGGTGTACAGAGGAGGACGAGGAAGAAGAGAGTGTATTCAATGTGAAGCTCGAAGGACGACGTCGTTTTTGCAAAGCTGAAGCAGAGGATGATAGCATCCCTAATTTCTGTGGAATCACTGATTTTGATTCTTCTCCTGGTAATATCCCTAAATCCCTATCTTGATTGCCCTAATTATCTTATTTTTAGTTGATTAGCAAAACCCTAAAAAAAGTTTTGGTTTTTGATGTGGGGAAATTGATTTTTTCCAGAAGAGGAGAAGCCTACGAAGGTTAAGATCGAAGGAAGACGGAGACTTTGCAAAGTCTCTTTTGGAGATAATGGGGATGGTGAGAGTAGAGAAGAAGTGAAAACTGATTCTAGTTTTGATGGTATTGCTGATTTTGATTCGCCCATACCGTCCAAAAATGTTGGTGATTGTGACAATAATAGGGGGGTTAATGAGATAAAAGATATTCTTAATGATTTGACCTCAAGGCTTGATCTTTTGTCGATTGAGAAAAGGAGAATGCCTGAAAATGGTAACGTGGTTAAGAAAGTTGATGTGGTTGAATATGCGAGTGCTGAGTCTTCGTTTTCTTCATCTTCTGGCCCATCTGATTCCTCATCGAATGTGAATAAGAATTTTGTGGAGGCGTATGAAGATGGTCATTTGCTGAGCGAGTCTTTCGCTGATGAGGTTGATAGTAAGGGCAATGACATTTGTAAAGGGCTAAAGAAGAACGAATATGGAAGGGTGGATGAAAAGTTAGTCCCTGTGGGAAAATCTTTTGCGTCCAATGTTGTAGAAGAGGAAGGCGATGTGCAGATTGTCTCTGACCGTGATGACTATGTCACTAGGGTGGAGAAAACTAATAAAGTTGCTCTAAAAGTGAAGAAAAATGAACCCACAAGGTTCCATGAGAAATTGAGATCTGTAGGACGGTCTTCTTTGCTTAGTCTTCGAGATGAACCAGAGGACAAGGGAGATGACTGTGAGGTTTTGACCAGCAAAAAGGTGGTCAAGAAAGTTGGGAGACCTGATGCCATTGCTAAGTACAATTTATTATCTGATGAATCTAGTGTGACTGATGTGTTGGACAATCATGCAGATTCAGAGGATGATAGTTGCATTACATTACCTGGACCAAAATCTACATACAAATTATCTGGTACAATTGCAAAAATGCTGTATCCTCATCAGCGTGAAGGTTTAAGATGGCTCTGGTCTTTGCATTGTCAGGGTAAGGGTGGAATCTTAGGAGATGACATGGGCTTGGGGAAAACGATGCAGGTAAGGAAGTGTGTGCAATAATTTATGAAGATAGTTACAATGTTAATACTCCACTGCTATATGGATTAAATTTTATTTGTTTTGTTCTGCAGATTTGCAGCTTTCTAGCAGGTCTCTTCCATTCCAAATTGATTAAGAGGGCATTGGTTGTGGCCCCTAAAACACTGCTCTCCCATTGGATTAAAGAACTGTCTGTTGTGGGGCTTTCTGCGAAGACTAGAGAGTGAGGCTGTTTGACTCAAGTCTTTTGAAAGTTCAAATGTTTCTCTTTTACCATTGAAGAAAAGAGGTCTGTTAATGAATACTAATCACCTTTTGCACTTACATGTAGATATTTTGGGACATCTTTAAAAGCTCGGGACTATGAGCTGCAATATATACTTCAGGTTTTACATGTGCTCTCATTGTTTATATTTTTTGTACTTCCAAGTGTAACTCATAACATCCAGACAGTTAATATTTGATACCTGCAGCCAAATAGGAGGAAAGAACACAACTATGTTTTATATTTTAATCTGACTTGTGGACTTGAAGCAAGTTAAATTCTGCTGAAGTTTAAGTTGAAATATGGTACTGACTAATTCAGACATGAGTTCTGTCCAGTTTTAGAGCTGAACTGATTTGTTTGGTTTCTTGGAAGTTTAAATCATATCTACTTCTCTTCAATCTCTTATATGCATCTACCATAACCTTGTTTTTCGAGAGAAATCTTAATGCAATTTTTGGCAGGGTTTCCTGTTATTGTTGATTATCATGGCAAAATTTAACATTTTATTTTTGTCTGGATTCATCTTCTCATTTCAGGACAAAGGAATTCTCCTTACAACATATGATATTGTGCGGAACAACTCAAAATCCTTACGAGGGGATCATTACTTTATCGATGATGAAAGCGAGGATAGTTACATATGGGACTATATGATTCTTGATGAGGTAAACTCTGAAGTTTCAAATTTGGTTTGTATTACACCTGATGTTTTTACATATCGGAATCATGTAGGCATCAATTGGATATTAGGAATCTTTTAATTTTTCTTTGAGGTTTCAACTTTAAAGAGATTGTTAAATTTGTGCTATGTTTCTCCAGGGACATCTCATAAAAAATCCTAGTACTCAGAGGGCTAAAAGTTTGCTAGAGATACCAAGTGCTCATTGTATTGTCATTAGTGGCACTCCCATTCAAAACAATCTTAAGGTATTATCTTTAGGATTCATACTTTTTTTTGCTCTTTCTATAAACTAACACGTGACAGAAAAATGTGGATATTTAACGCTTTAGTCCTGTTACTTGAAATACTTGAAACAGGAATTGTGGGCCTTGTTCAACTTCTGTTGTCCTGGTCTACTTGGTGACAACAAATGGTAATTATTCTCTTAATGCTTCAGACTGCTTCAATAAGTTCATGCTCACCTATGGCATCAAATATCGTTTTTTCAGGTTTAAGGAAACATATGAGCATCCCATACTTCGTGGAAATGAAAAAAATGCTTCTGATAGGGAGAAGCGTATTGGTTCAACGGTTGCAAAGGTGCATTTTGTGGGATGTACTGGATTGTGCTTTCTGCATCCTTGATTATTTTCTTTCATTTTTCTTTCACATTATGGTGTTGCATATGAATTGTTGTGGTTATTTTCCCGTGCCATTTTTGCTATATTCTTCTGGTATAGCTAAAATGAAAAACTGTAGAAGTGTGAATAAATGTTTCTGTTGATCCAATTTAGAAATCAGTACAGTTAGGCCTGTAATGAACCATGTTTCCTACTCTAGAGGTTCTTATTTTTGCACTGGTTTCTTAGGCTTTGACTCTCATTCTAGTATTCAGGATGTGTTTGTTAGTAGGGTAACTTTTCTCCTTCTCTACTTATGTTTGGTAGGGTTCTTTGGAGGGAGGGAAGTGCTAAGTTGCCTCTTTGTTTACTCATGAAGGCAACATTTCTATATTGGCCTTTGATTTTGCTCCTTTCAAATGAGCATTGAAACAATACATGACACAAGTTGTGATTGCATTACTTATTGATGAAATTTACTATATGTCTGCACTGTTTTTTGTTGCGGAATAAAATATCTGGAAGTGTTGAAATTGACATGATACTGAAAAATTAACATTGAAGGGTTATCCATGCTTGCTTATATGGATTCTTTAGACCTAAAGATCTTCAAAATGTTGTCATTGTCTTATGTTGTCTGATGAATAGGTTTTATAAGATTCCAAAAGTAATGCACAAAGGTTTTGCCAAGGTACATCAATGATGAGACTGCAGCCTTCTGAATCTTGTTTCTCTAATATTTTTTAATTGATACTTTTTTCAAGAAATGTCTTTATCTTGAACTGCTGTAATGTTCTTTATGTTCATTTGGTGACATAAGTTTTAATGATCCTAAGATATTAAACTAAATGGATTTGTATTAACATTTATTTATTCCATTTTAGTTACTAGGCTGACCATTGGGTTTCGTACTTTGCAACAAACTTGGTTCCTCGTGTCCTTGTGAAAGATTACAGATTATCTAAAATCCAGAAATAGTCAGTCATATTGTTTACTTTACAGGAATTGAGAGAACGCATTCAACCTTACTTTTTGCGCCGTATGAAGAATGAAGTATTCAAGGAAGATGATGCTACAACTGCTAAACTTTCCCGAAAGAATGAGATCATTGTGTGGCTCAGACTAACTGCTTGTCAGGTGTGGTTTGCTGCACATGCCTGAGTTTGTGTTCATATATCATGCATCCAATTAATCATGCAATTGTTTTGCTTGTTGTGCAGCGGCAACTATATGAAGCCTTTCTGCGGAGTGAAATTGTTCTTTCAGCTTTCGATGGCTCGCCATTGGCTGCCCTAACGGTTTTTACTCTTCAACTTTTTTGCTTATGTTTGTTTGAGATGTGCAAAAAGACAATGATTTTCAGTAGAAAGGTGGCACTTAATTCTTATTATTGTTAACCATCATAGGTGTGTGTACTTTGTTGGTTTTGATCAAGGGAGTGTATACATTTAACTCTAGTTCTCATGAACAATTTGTAGTTGAGTTGAGCTGCGGCTTGACTGATTCTATACAAAGAAAAATTTTAATTTTCTCCTGCATTAAAGTGGAAATCTTTTATTATCGTATTGTGAGAAGCTCTGAATTTTTTCCTCAATTACTGTTTCTTTAATTCTATTTGGTCTGTCCATTGTTTTTTGTTCTTGGTTCATATTTGGAAGATTTTTGGTAGCGAATCAATTAGTAAGTTTTAATGAATAGTTTGAATCTTGTTGAAGAATTATATTCTGTGTCACTTCGATATTTTGGTTGCCCTTCTGTAATCAAATAGCTTTTTCCCTGGAGCAGATTCTGAAGAAAATATGTGATCACCCGCTTCTCTTGACAAAAAGAGCAGCCGAGGATTTGTTGGAGGGAATGGAGTCAATGCTAAATCCAGAAGATGCAGCTGTAGCAGAGAAATTGGCAATGCATCTAGCTGATGTTGCTGACAGAACTGACACTGACTTTCAAGAGAAGCATGACAACATCTCTTGCAAGATCTCTTTTATATTGTCACTTCTGGTTAGATATGTCTCAGAATTACTGTTGATGCTTTTGATTTAGTATTTGATCATTCATGCTTAATGCATATGCTGATCTTCCACAGGATAATTTAATTCCAGAAGGGCACAATGTTCTTATATTCTCTCAAACTCGCAAGATGCTTAATCTCATCCAGGTTTGTAACCATGAATCTTTGTTGCTGAGAATGCAATATGGATTGGTTAATTTTCTGATTTTTCACAAATGTAGCTGATTGGATGAGAAAAAACTTAAGGTGTAAGCAAGTAAATAAGTGGGGTGTCCTTGGTATCAGACAAAATTTAGTAACAACATCTTCATTAGCATATATTATTAATTCGAGAAGATCAGCAGATATCAAAAGTTACAAAAAGTTTTCATGGTGTGTATACCCAGGAATTTAGCTTTTCTGTCAATTGCTCATTTCTTATATGTGCCATCCGTTGGAAACTGCAATTACACTCAGTGTGTAGTATTACATGTTTCCTTCTAATTGTGTTTGTTGAAGTATTTTCTAGTTTGGAAAGTAAATTTAAGCCCACATGTAACATGCAAGCTGATGAATTAATTCAATTTAGTATTGCAGGGGAACGTGGTAAATTGTTTCTGTGATTGTTCTGGCTAAATGAACCTAACATATCTAAATCAAAGTTGTGAAACTCCGTCATCATTAATTATGCATGAAAATATCTTTTGGATACATGGACATGTGATTTGTTTTTGCCTTGGATATGCATCGTTGTTGCTTTCTTGCATTATATTTTATTTGAATCATCTATTTATATTTTTCTGTCCTTGTAGCTAGATGAATATTTATGTTTAAAGTAATTCCTGGCCTATTCAAAACTCTGATTTCTAGAGTATTTATATATTAAATTCAAGGATTTTGTAAGTTTTTGTATCTTTTCTTCTTTAATGTTTACGCTTTGGCAGAAGGTGATACATGGCTTATCTTTTTGCTGTGATAGGAATCCCTGGTATCCAATGGTTATGAGTTCATACGCATAGATGGTACAACAAAAGCTACTGACAGAACAAAAATTGTTAGTGTAAGTTTTCTAAAAAGTCAAAACCATTAGACTTTAGTTATTGCATATGAAATATTTATTCAAAATCTTTGTTTTCCTGAACCCAAAAAATAAAAATAAATAAATAACATTTCAGGACTTCCAAGAAGGCAATGGGGCTCCTATATTTCTCCTAACATCTCAAGTTGGTGGTCTTGGTCTTACACTTACAAAAGCAGACCGTGTGATTGTGGTTGATCCTGCTTGGAATCCTAGGTGCTTCCTTAAGTTTATTTCTTTCATTCACTCAGATTCAGCAAACATGAACTGACGATAGGCAAATTTGCTGGTGATTACAAATGGATTTGCCAAAAAATTCAGATATTTTAGGATATATCTTTTACTTTTGCAAACATCAATAATTGTCTTTATCCTTGACGTAAAATGTCCACTACATGGATTACATTTATTTTTCTTTATCTATCATTTTTACTGGCAGCTTGTGGAGTTTATGAATTTTGCATGTTGAAAAATATGTTAAAATGTTTGTGACATCCAGAAATGGCACGATGGTTGCCCTTCTACACACTAAACTTTGGCCTCTAAACTACCCAAAGAACTTTTCAACTTCAACGCGTTTCTGATGTTTCACATACTTTTCTATCATTTTCTATTAAACAGCTGTCCCTTTCTTGCTGCTTCAGTTTTTTCTGTCCCTGTCAGGCTATGTTAAGAATTTTCTTGGTGTAATTCATCGGTCAATTAATATATCTCTCTTTGTAGCACGGATAACCAGAGTGTTGATCGTGCATATCGAATTGGGCAAATGAAGGATGTTGTCGTATACAGGCTAATGACTTGTGGAACTGTTGAAGAGAAAATTTATAGGAAGCAGGTTCAATGCTCATCTCCCTTATTATTTATGGTTGTCATATGGTATGTACATGAGATGTAGTAGCTGTTTTTGAATTGCAAATATTGTTATTGTTTTCATGGTATTTAAAGATTTTAGAGCTGTTTCTGAGTCAGTTCACCAGGTTTCAATACATTTCTTCAAGTGGTTGAAAAACTATATTGCATGTAATTTGTCTGACAGATTGCTTTGGGGAAGGGTTTATTTAGTAGGAAAAGCCTGAAAAAAATTTAAATGTTCCTCTGTTGCAGATTGCAATTTATTTGTAGAATTGTTTTTAATCTGCTAAGCCAACATTGCATGGTTTCTTTCCAATTGTCCTCTGTATCCATAATAAATGTTTACTTTGGATGTTAGTTAGATGCATGGGTTGAATCATGAATCTTTAAAATTGAAACATTAGTACAATGGGATGAAGTTGACTCCTAAAAATTTCTGTTGTAGATATTCAAGGGGGGATTATTTAGAACAGCAACTGAAAACAAAGAACAAATTCGATACTTTAGCCAGCAGGTATGAGGTTTTATTTGTTGATTTACTGGGATAAATTCCTGGCATCTTTTTTAAGCATATGTACATGTCTTTTAAAGTTAAATTAATTTTTTCAGGATCTTCGGGAGCTATTCAGCCTCCCAAAGCAGGGGTTTAATATTTCCCTCACACAGCAACAGTTACATGAAGAGCATGACAGCCAGCACAAAATGTACTGAGGCCTATTAGTGGCAACTTCATTTCTGCCTACTTATTTTTCTCTCTAATTAGCGAAGTTGGACTGTGTTTAGTTAATATTTGCTTTTGTAGGATCTTTAGTTTTGGAGATCTCTCATCTTTGATCTTCCTCTCACCAAGAAACCCATTACTATTAGTAGTGTTTTTTAAAATTCCTAATAATGTGTTTTTGCACAAGCCTTTTTTTTTGTCTCTTAAAGAGTAGAAGCTAGCAATTCATTGGCCTGGATCCAAGATAATTAGCAGTCCAGCACCTTTCATCCATTATGATTATGCATCTATGATCCATGCAAAAAAAATGCAACTTTTGTGGAATTGTTTGGTTATGAATTATTAAATTCCAATGACTTTCTATATGAATTCCATGCCATCTTATCTCTTAATTTGTGTTTTTGTTTCTGTAGGGATGAATTTCTGGAATCCCACATAAAATTCTTAGAGACTCAAGGTATAGCAGGAGTAAGTCACCACAGCCTATTATTCTCAAAGACAGCAACTGTACAAGTTGCACAAGAAGAAGAAGATGAGATAAGGTGAAACTCTGCTCCGTTTTTTCTGCTTTTGGGTACAAAACAATGATACCTCTATTTTTTTCTTTTTATAAACACGCAGTTCCTTGTTTTTATATGTGTGCTTCTTTGCATGCTGTTCTTGCATATTTTGAACTAAGGTAAAATGGAATAAAATTACGTGAATTCTAAACCCCTCTTAGTTTGCATGAATTCTCCTTTGATTCTACTCCAAACAATTCATTGGTTCAAATTATGGAGCTACCAGCTGGTTTATGCATTGTGATAAAAGGCCTGCCATTTTCTTTGCTATAAAATTGGTATCCTGAATTCCACTGATAGTATAACTACTTGGTTCAAATTATTAGTCCAAAAATAGCATAAAACGTTTACTCTTTTTGCCCTTAATTGTAAATCACGCATTCAAACCTCAGGAGTATAAAGGTAGTATTTGTATTTGAAAGCTTTATTCGTGCAAAGCATACTAATCACTATCCTCATTCCATACCTTTTAAATCTGGTGTGGTTTGGTACTCTATTTGTGGGTTCAGGAAAAAGGTATCCACAATGGTGGGAAATTCATCATCAAGTTATTCACTTGAACGTGATGTTGATGGGTATGATCTTTACATTTGATTATGTATTTTAAAAAATAAACCATCATATTCTTTTAAAGCTATTTAGTGCATGTTATTTAGTTTCTAATATTTGACAGGGCTGTGCATGCTTTCAATCCCAAGGATGTAAATCTGAAGAAGAAAAGCTCTTCCCCAGATAGTGTGGGTAAATTGACAGAATCTGAAATCAAAGAGAGAATCAATCGGCTGTCACAAATACTTGGAAATAAGGTATGATTTAAATGACATGTGAAAAGGCAGATAAAACTATTGCTTCAGAGTAACTGCTCGAATTACAAACATTGAAGGTCGAGAATTGCCATCCAAAACCATATTGAGTAAATAAAATTGAAGGCTGGTATTGGCTTGACCTTTCGTGTTTTATTTTTCCTTGCTTGGGAGCAGTCGGGTTTTATTCTAACGCTGATTCAATAGCCCAAATTGTTGAATACATTATTTGTTCGTGTTAAATGGATTCAACCCTCCATGCCATCTTCATTTTATGTTACTTTTAAGGAACCATTTCAAGCTGGTTGTGCCTGAATTAAAGTAGAAGCTCTTTAATCGCTTCTTCTTTTCTCAGTTCTGCTTTTCTGTTTACAGGTTACCATTTCAAGGTTACCAGACCAAGGAGCGAAACTACAAAAGCAGATTGGCGAATTAAATTCAGAGCTCAACAAGCTGAGAATGGAGACAGCAACAGAGAGAAAAGGGATCATCAGTCTGGATGATTTAACTGGGGAATTTGAAAGACGATTGAACGTATAGATCAGTTTTACTGAAGCAAATGGAGGCAACGAAAGTTGAAAGAATATAATTTTGTTGGCCATACTGAGAATGGCCATATATATATCTTCAACATACAATGCTTTCTGGGCTGGGGCACGTACTTTCTGCTTGCTGTATATTGAATCAAGTGTAATTAATCCATGTCAAATTACGATATAAATTCTGTTTGGGGCCTTGCATGTTATTTTAAGATAACAATGGTGCCCAAAAAAGCGTTGATATTGTTTATAGAACATCTGAAGAGATTGATAAAAATTTCAGTTTGATTATATTATAAAAACTTCAATAAGTAAATACTCATCTTATTTTTAATTTAAACATATATATTTTATTTATTAACATGCATAGTAGGAATTTGATTTGAAATTAATTATAAATTTAAATATATATTTAGTATATATGCTATAATCTTTTATTTGATTATGAACATGTTTAATTAAAAATAATTTTATTTCAAAAAATACTTTTATTTCTTTTCTCAGACTTTTCATCCTAATAACTTATTTTTTTTTACCTTTTACATTTTTTAAAATAAAAAAATCAAATTAAATAAAAAACTAAAATGAAATGAATGAAGATTAATTTATAAATAAATGTATAAACACAGGGACTAAATAACAATTTGTGAAACCACAAAGACTAATTAATTATTTTTACTAAACTACAAAGACTAAATTATAATTAACTAATATTTAATTAAACAAGTTAGATAAGTAGTGGCACCAATTTTTTCATTCCCTGTACCTCCCAGTCCCTCCCTCCCTCTTCCAAAATACACTGCATAAATCAAAGAAACATGGCAATTAGATTACTCTACCACCAACCAACCCTACTCACCTCCTCCACTTCTCTCCTCTCTCTCCGCTTCTTCTCCTCCATCCAAAACCATAACTTCTCTTCAGATAACGATGCTTTCTCTCCTCGAAACGATACCCTTCTCCCTACCCTCCAACCTTCAAACGACGCCGATTTACTCTCCCAAATCCTCCTCCACCACCACAACCCATTCCATGCCATGGAATCATCTCTTCAATTACCCGGAATTTCTCTCACCCCTTCCCTCCTCCACCAAACCCTCCTCCGCCTCCGCCACAACTCCAAAATCGCCCTTTCCCTTTTCCACCACTCCCTCTCCCTCCCTCCCACCTCGACCGACAATCCACCCACCTCGACCGGCACTTCTACTACCTCAGCCGACAGTTCAACTGCAACCACTGTCACTTACAATCTTATGATCGACATTCTCGCCAAAGTCCGACAATTTGATGTCTGTTGGCAACTTATAGTTGAAATGGACCAACGTAACGTAAAACCCACTTCAGAAACTTTCTTTGTTCTCATTAGGAGATTGGTTGCAGCGGGACTTACTCGCCAGGCAATTCGTGCTTTTGATGATATGGAAAGTTTTGTTTCTGAGCCTGTGAATGAGACCCATTTTTGTTTCCTGCTTGATACTTTGTGTAAATATGGGTATGTGAAAGTGGGTGTTGAGATTTTTAATAAAAGGAAGCATAGGTTTAGTCCTAATGTCAAAATGTATACAGTTTTGATATATGGGTGGTGTAAGATTGGTAGAATTGATATGGCCGAGAGGTTTTTGAAGGAAACGGGTGAGAGAGGGATTGAGGCTACTGTTGTTACATATAATGTTTTGTTAAATGGGATTTGTAGGAGGGCTAGTTTGCACCCGGAGAGTAGGTTTGAGAGGACGATAACATTGGCAGAGAATTTGTTTGATGAAATGCGTGAGAGAGGGATTGAACCCGATGTCACAAGTTTTTCTATTGTTCTTCATGTGTATAGTCGGGCGCATAAGCCTGAATTGACGCTTGATAAGTTGAAGTTGATGAAGGAGAAGGGGATTTGTCCGAGTGTGGTGACTTATACTTCGGTGGTTAAGTGTCTTTGTTCGTGTGGGAGGATTGAGGATGCGGAGGAGTTGCTTGGTGAGATGGTGAGGAATGGTGTTAGTCCTACTGCGGTTACTTATAATTGTTTCTTTAAGGAGTATATGGGAAGGAAGGATGCAGAGAGTGCGTTGAAATTGTATAAGAAGATGAGGGAGGATGGTTTGGGGTCTTTGGGTTTGCATTCATATAATATATTGTTGAGGATGTTTATGATGTTGAATCGATTGGATATTGTGAACGAGATATGGGAGGATTTAAAATCTAGTGGTTTAGGGCCAGATTTAGATTCATATACAATGTTGATTCATGGGTTATGTGAGAAAGAAAAGTGGAGGGAGGCTTGTAAGTTTTTTGTTGAGATGATAGAAAAGGGATTGCTTCCCCAAAAGGTTACTTTCGAGACACTGTACAAGGGTTTAATACAGTCTGATATGTTGAGAACTTGGAGAAGGTTGAAGAAGAAGCTTGATGAAGAGTCAATAACATTCGGTTCAGAGTTTCAAAATTATCAGTTAAAGCCATACAGGAGATGATGTGCTATTTCCGCACTATGACAGACTTTAATCATTTACTTCTAGAGGTACTCTATTTTAACTACTGACTTCTTTTTTAAGTTTATTATAAGAGTACTGGTTGAGTTATGCTGAGTCATATGAATCTGAATAGTTTGGTTTTAGAATGGTGATTGATTTGCAACACAACATTTTTATACATGGTTGGTGTTGTTACCATATTTATTTAGTATCACTAATTGATGAAAAACATGTAATGTTAGCCATTGGCATTGTTTTTTAATCAGTTTATGTCAATTGATCCTGCTGAACTAATGGATATGTTTTTTTCTCCCCTGAAAATCCTTTTCTGGCCTTTGATTTCTTGAGAAAATCCTTTCCCTCTCTCCTGCTGTTGCAGAATTGTATCACCGTTTCCATCCCCGTGGTTTTCTTACTGATTTACCCTGCTTATGGACATAATTGGTTTCTCGATTTGAGCTTGAAAATGGAAGGAGTGCTTGGCATACATTTCTCCAGGCTGCTTACTGCATCGGTTTTCAAAGCCTCAGAGCTTAAGCCTCGCCATTAGACAATTGGTAATGTCCATGAAGACAGAAATGGCATGGCAAGGTGCGTGCCACCAGACAAGTCCCGAGAACAAAATCTTAGCATAAATGAACGAGACAGGATTTGCAAGATAAGTTCTGGTTGATTTCTAGAAGATGACTATCAAAGGCAACAAAGCTAGCAAATCTGGCCGGGGAGTCACCTGAGCTAAGAAAATGCTGTAATATGATTAACTACTGCAAAAGCGCCACATAGGAGCGCACATGATTTGCATTGAAGGTGCATCTAAGTTCAACAACCTCAACCAGTATCATGAGAAGATGTGATAGTTTGAATAGTTCGTGGTAGTTAGGCTGTATGCTGTTGCAGGAAATATTAATATATACTTGTACTTTCATCCTGTCTTTGTTTTGCTACAAATATTTACTCCTGTTGATAGGTTTTATTCTGATTCGCAATGATTGATCTTTACATCTATGTGAAGGAAAGAGTTTTGACATAATGAGAAAATACCCCCAATTTTCCTTTTGGTCACTTGATGTTTGATAGCATGCTACTGATATCGAGCAAGAGCAATGGCTAGAACAGCAGGCATGCTAAATAGGAGCCCGAGTTTGAAGAACAAAAGAGCCTATCTAAAGAGGATGTTTGAAGTTGAAGAAGCAAATCCCACGAAACTATCAAGAAGAAAAAGAAAGGGAAAATGGAAAGAGAGAAACGGCAAGGAAAAAGAAATCCATTAAGCGACTGAGTTGATGAATAGCAGAACTCTCCGTTCAGGTCTAGTCAACAATCATCAACACAACTAAAAAGAAATCATAAATAAATTGCAAATTAATAAATATTTAATTTGAGAGATATCCTTAAAATTAAAACTATGTGTTTAGCATCGTAATCTTAGAGGAATGTTAAATTCAAGGTGTAAGAAAAAATAAATTAAAGGGATAGATTATAGTACTAAGAGAGCTGGGGATAAAAGTGAAAAGAGGTTAACAGTTTGAGGATCAAAGTGGAAACGAAATGGTTGAAGTTTTACCCGATGTTTTAAAAGCACAATTTATAGCGGGGTTGCGAGAAACACTCTATAGAGTGATCTTCATGTTAAGAACACACAAACTCAATATGAATTTTTCTAACACAAATCCATCTTTTCTGTTTATAATAAGGCATGTTTCCCCATCACTGACTTCGTTCAGTGTTCATGTTGTGGGGGCAGATTTTGTATCCAGATCTCTTCACTTTATCTTATCTTCTGGTCATTCAAGGGAATTTTGGTCACCCTTGTCCTTTTTATTTATGGTGTCAAAGTCCGGTCAGAACAAAACTCTTTCCTTTACATAGCTGTAAACACAGGATTGAAGATATCAGGAGATTGGGCACTGTAAACTTCTCTAAACTTCCTGTCAAGTATATCCGTTGAAGAAACTGAGGAGAAGAAGATAAGTAGTGCGTGTCAATGACCTCGCCCATTCTTATTGCGCTAACAGACAATGGGCGAAGGTTGATCAACTTTTCAATGGAGGAACTAGGAGCTCTTCCAGCTCTTTTCCTGAACTTTACAATGTCCAATCTCCTGAGCTGATTCAATCTTCCCAATTCTCTCATAAGAATATTTCTCTGATTTTCCTCCAAGAAGCAAAGCTTTTGTAGGGACTCGTGTAAACATCTGATTTGCTCAGGTGTCTTAAAACCACATTTGGTGGGAGTCTGGTCGTCAGAATCAATTTCATAACGATACACTAGAAGGTGCCGTAGTTTTTGAAGCATCAGAATCGCCACTGGCAATGGAGTTGCATGGGCATGTTTCAGATCCCGAACAACTGTGAAATCTGAAAATAGAGGAAAAATAATAAAACTATAGTTGATTACAAGCCAATCCCTTTTATAGAACTGGGCTATAGAACCTCTTGATAAAACTTAAGCATAATCCAATCCAATGATCGGATCGAAATTTATAGGTCAGATCTATCACCCTGCAACCCAAGCCTCTTCTTGGGAATCAGTCCATAAACATCATTGAAAGACTATCCATGTAACCTAGTTGTGGTAGATTTACAACTGACTGATCAAACCACCTGCATCAAATTTGTGATGTTCGAAAAACTGTTGATGTGTCTGGTCTGGTTTTGGTAATGCTTTAAAAATTTGTATTTCTTGAGATGCTTTGAAGACCGAGAAGCCCAATAGGGGAAAGGTTTCACAGAGATGTCATCACCACAAACACAATCACCATTGCAGGATATGTAACATTGTCCAAAGCCTGCATCAATGTCATAAAATGATTTGTCAGAAATAGATCAAACATATATATTAGATATACATACATGGTTAAGTTGATGAAATTATCCACTACATATACCTGTACATCTCGGCCGATGCCAATAACAATCAGAGCCAAAAGGCCTTTTGTATTCATAAGAACTCCAAGAGGAATAGCATCCCGAGCAGAGATACCAAAGGCCTTACAGACGAGGAAAGAGCTCCAAACCTTGGCCGAGCAAGCCAAGACAACAATCACCACCAACATGACTACATTAGTTTGAGACATCATAAATACTAAGTCAATTCTACCAGTTGATGAAATATTTTTAAGAATATATATATATATATATATATATATTCCCTCTTTGTCACTATGTGATATTTCACTCGGAACTAAGAGTGTATTTGAGATTGATGTGTGGTTAAGTTCCTTTTTAGTATAATTCAAAAACAAAATATGTATTTTACCATATTTTATTTTCAAATGTTTGTTTTTGTAGTTCAATCAAGTTTTTTAAAAAATTAAAATTTTTTTATTTAAATTATTTTTTATATGTTTTTTAGATTATCTAATGTTAAAAATGAATTGTAAAAAAAATAAAAAAAAATTATTATTTTAATACATTTCCAAACAAAATATAAAATACCTTTTACTATAATATTAAATAAACTCTTAACGATTTTAGTGAGATGTATTTTATATTTTAAGAAGATTGTATTTAAAAAAATAAATTCACCTCACCGTACATCATTCCCAAACACTAAAATGTTCACTAATCAAATGTTCACTGATCAAAACCAAAACCATTCTGTACTGCAATGCAGTTTTTAAATAGTTCATGCACAGGCGCTAATTTTTTATTTTTTTTAAAATTAATTTATTTTTTATTTTTTTAATATATTAATATCAAATAAAATTTTAAAAATAAAAAATATTATTTTGTTGCCCTAAAAAAAAAATCCTTGCTAAACATCTCTAAAAAAAAGGCAAGATTCAGAAAACAAGTGCTACAGTAAAAAAGAAAATAAAAGTTTTGTTGACAATAGAGTAGAATAGTAACAATTTCAAAAATTGTAAAAAACTGAAACTAATGACAACTGGTAAAGAGAACGTATAGACATTAAACAGTTCAACCAGATATGTATCATTTCATCCAGCTCTCTGTTCAGGCCGTGGATTAACACAGAATAATCACCTCCATACAGAAAAATTGTAGAGGTTGGTGGATTTCACCGCTTCTAAGAAATTGACAAGAAGTTCAAGAGAGAAATTTCATGGGGAATGCACAATTCTTCGCTCTGTTTATCCAAAAATAGTATTTGCACTTTTGCCCATTTGAGATTTTCATCAACTCTAGCAAACATATTCCAAGCTAATATGTTTCAAAACTAAGTATAGGAAAAGCCTGGATAGAAATAGCTGCTGGCTATTTGGTTGTTTTATCAGCGGATGATGGAGCCTTTTCAACAGACCTGGCGGAGCTGGCACCATCTTGAGTTTCGACAAGTTTGCGTAGCCTCTCTTGAAGGGCTCGCACTCTGTCCTCGGTTTTGCGAAGCTTTCTCCATCTATAGGTGGCCCATAGGCCTAAACCGCCATATACAACGATGTATGAAGCCCACACATAGGGATAAGTTTCTGCATGCTCTCTGATTTTTCGATATCGTTCTACTGCCATCTGCCCAAAACCAGCAGCACGGGGGCTGGAAGTTGGCTGATCTTCTTCTCCTTTTTGCTGACTAGCCATTTCTTTATATTGTTTTCTACTACACACCAACCAACACGAAAAACCTCAGCCAACGATGAAAATCTCACCAAGTGTTGCTCCATAGAAGATAATAAACCTAAAATACGTGCAAGTATTGTCAAAGAAGTAAAGCCATCACCTAGAAATGGAATGACAAGGTCAGAAACTGAACAAGTATCATGTCAACGAAAAACAAGAAACAATTTCTAAAACAACCTCCATCACTTTAAACCACAAGAAGGTCATTCTGCTCTTTGTCGCCTTTCTTGCAAAACTCCAGTTAATAACGCTGCTAATTATCTTATGGCATTTCCCGACCTTCACTCAACCATGAAGAAAAATAATTTGAACTTGAAATCTTGAATCGATTTCAATTTTGACAGACTGTAATTTGCTTTTAACCTCAGAAGCACGCACATCTCATCTTGCATGTTGCTCAAGCCAATCCCAAGCTTTGCAAGGCAAGGTCTCATAGCCCCCACTCAACTAATCTATGCAAAAGGGGACGCCAAACCCAAATTTCTTAGATACCAAAAAACAACATAAATACAAAAAAAAATTATGTAACCGATTAAAGGGTTTCAGTTAAATAACATCACAATCTGAGCTGAGAGATTATCATACTAAACAGGGATTGTTGAATTTAAAGGAGAACCCAGAAAAGACAGAGATCATTGAAAGGTTGTGATGTGTGTGAGAGAGACTTAGAGGTAAGAAAAGAAGAAGATACCTGGTACTTTCTCTGGGTTTGTATATGATTGATGGACAGACACCAAATTGCAGAGAAATGGGCTTGTGTTGAGTGAGAGAGATGGAGAGACGGCGAGGCAATCAGGTAAACCCCAACCAGCTGCTGGCGTCGCGCGAGAGGGTTTTAACTTTTACCTTTTGTTTGTTTTTTTATCCTTTTCCTCACATGGACGGGGACATATTTGTAAAATTCAGCTCGGTTTAATGTAAATTCGGATCTTGCTTGATTCAAGTTTTTAATTAAATTTAATTGGTAAAATTTAATTAGCTTGATGAGGCTGTTAATTATTTTGTTCACCAAGCTAAGCCCATCAACAAAAAAAAAATTCATTGTAATAGAAATGATTGACCTAATAATTACGAGCTAATAAAGTCCATCTAGAATTGATTTTTAAATTAGGTTTAATAACTATATATATATATATATATATGAATAAATGAGTAAATTATAAATTAGTATTTATAATTTATAAAATCATAAATAATTAAATATTTGTTTGACCAGCTTTGATTATGCTTTATTCATTGGGGTTTGTTTTTTTAAAATATTTTAAAATATTTTTTATTTTCTTATATATGTTTTTAAATATTTTACTATAAAAATATATTTCATTTATTAACAAATATTTTCAACTCATTAAAACTTATAAAATATTTTATAAAAATTATATATTCACAATATTATCTAAGAATTTCAACCACCATCACTACCTTCACGCTAATTCATCATCACCCCACCATTATCACGATTTCCAACTCCCTCTCCACCGTTGTCTTATTCAACACCGCACTACTATATAACCATTATAATTTCACCATTATAATCGCCATCATCATTGTTGTTATCTCATTTATTGCTATATTGTTTTTCTATCATCACTACCACATCACCATGACCTATATTATTATAATTGTTCTTATCACTTTCAACATCGCATACTATTCATCATCATTGTTGTCATCATCATCATCCCCATCCTCACTCACATCATCATCATCGATGTAATTTATTATCGTTCTTCTATATTATTCTACTTTTCTCATATTATTATTTATCAAACATTGTAAAATATTTTTAATGTAAAATAATTTTATTCATAAATTATTTTATACAAAACAAACACCACCTTCTTTAAAAAAACAAAATGCCTTCTTTCCTAACCAAAATTTTCAAAATAATTGTCTTTTTTTATTTTATTTTTCAAGAAACATAAAAACAAATAAAATTTGAAAAATAACATAAATTGAAGCACATTTGTTCTCCCTTCATAAATAATGTATCTAATTGATTATTTTTTTTAAAATACTCATAAAGAAACCCAAATAAGAAAAGAATATAAAAGAAAAGAACTCAATTTATAATTCTAATAAAATATAAATAGTAAAATGAAGGTTATTAGAAAGAAAAAGGAAACCAGTGCTTGGTGTCCATAAAGGAAAATTGGTAGTCATTAAAACACAGCTTAGAGAACACCATCATGTCTTGTGTGTGGGTATCCCTCTCCCCTCTCCCCTGTGCCTGTTTTGTTTTTTTTTTTCTCCTCGCAGTAGTTAATGGAGGCTTGACAGTCCTTGACCATCTACTTTAAAGTGACAGACGCGCAACCAGAATCGCAAGTGATAACATAGCCATATTTCTCTGTCTATCCATGTAGACTGGCTGTGGGCAATTTGCATTCATTGCCTTCAAAATGGAATCATCACCCAGTGACGGTGAAGTAGCTGTTTTCGCAGACACGGACATGGACACTCACATTTCCATGGGCGTCTCGCTTGATATGACTGTTACTGATTTCAAGAGTAACTTTCTTTCTATATTTTTTCCCTGCCTCTCTTTTTTTATTACTAACATCCTCTCTTGATTTTCAAGAACTCCATTTTTTTTGTTGCCTTTCCTTGTTTGGTGCTTAACTTGATAGGTTGTATTGGGTTTTGTTTACCTTTGAATTCTAAAGCACCCCCTTGTGATTTTGCTGTATTGAATTGCGATTGCTCACATGTTTTATTTATAGCTTTTTTGGGGAGGAAAGCTGCTGCTATTTCTTATTAATTGTAAAAGAAACAGATTTGTCAGGTGATATCATAGGACTACAGGAGGTTAGATGGTGTTTGATTAGAGTAAATTTCAATAGCTTTTTGTTTCATTAATGCTGAAGGTGAAGAAAGTTATGATTTGCTGAATCAAGAAGAATGGCACACTAGAGGGTTCTGAACATGCTAATTCAAGGAGGTTGCTGGGAATATTCTTTTTTTTTTTTGACATATCTGCAACACTGACGAGTGGTCCCAAAGTGGTGATGGCACACTAGAGGGTTCTCTGGTTTACTAACACCTAGAAATGAAGATGATCATGCAACAAGTCAACAACAGCAGAAGCACTTCAAAAAACTCTTACTCGTTTCAAGAAAAAGAGCAAGGAAAAGAAGAGAATATTTGGTCTCGGTAAGGAATTTGATAGAAGAAGAAGAAAAAGCTCCAAATCTTACTGCCAAAGAGGTCTCTGGTTTACTGACACCTAGAATTCAAGTTAATCCTGCAACCCTTTCCCGCCGAATGGAGACCCACACAGAGAGGCCACAAGAAATAATCTGCTAAAATTAATGATTTCTCAAACACGCAAGTTTATGCCTTGCTACAGTTTGACATTAGAACGCCCCCAGGAACACTGGCCTCTCCATTGCCAACAGATCTTCAACTTGGAAGTTCAGGGAACAAGCTAGAAACAACTTCTGCATTTGGAAAACGGATGATGACAGCTGCAAATAAGCTCAGAATTTCCGTCAATAAAATGCAGTTCCAAATGACCCTTTAATGGACTGTGCAGCCATAATCCTTTCCAATACTGCTTGCCCCACCTCGAATCTTTAATCTGCACTTTGCAGGCAGGCCAAATTTGGGTACAGTTTGTTCGTAGGACTGGCTGCTTGAAGCATTAATTTCAAGTCTGCATTCTGATAACTAAAAAGATATATATTTGATAGCAGAAGAAATATTCACTTTATCATTCCTTGTTCCTTTAACCTTGATCAGATTAAATGAAAAGCTTGACCCAACCAAATTGGATAATGTTGAATGCCTAATCATCAGGTGAAATTATCATTCCTAATTCTAGTGACTGATAATGTTGTCTCCAAGGGTCCTCGGTTTTTTTAGCTTTTAAGGGGTGTTTGGAAATATAGTTGGATAGTATTTTTAAAAGAATTTGAATTTTTTAATTTTAAATTAATATTTTTTTTGTGTTTTTAAATTATTTTATTATATAAGTATTAAAAAATAAAAATTTAATATTTCAGTCCCGAACACAAGGGAACTCAAACTAGTGTTTCAAGGAAGAAAACAAAACGAATCTCAAACTGTAATTTCATATAAATCAAAGTCCAGTGAAGCCCATGTCAAGCATTTTAAGTTAACATCACAGTCTGATGCAAGAAAGCAGACGATGATGTTTTCCCGCGCAATTTGTTTTATTTAATATTTTCTCAATAAATTTCAGAAACAAGATTTATTTTGTTTAATCTTCATACAAACGAAGAAAAAAACAAAGAAAGAAAGAATTCATGCCAAGATTTCTAGTTAACGCAATTATCTGTGGGATAATTGTGTTTTCTCTAGCTTTTCAATAGTTCAGATATTTCGTTCTCTTTTTTTTTTTACCATATTTTAGCTCCATTTTTACTAAATATAATATTTAAGTTATTGGAGGAAATTAAATATTTGTTGGGATCCCAAAACTAATCCAATTCACTAGAGATGCTTGCAAGTCAATAACCAATTTTTTTATTTTATTTTATTAAAGAAGTGATCTCAAGTGAGAATGAGAGACGTCAAGCGAGTGAAGCGTTAAGGTATTATTGCATGATGTCTACACTATGGCCTCTAGTGTACAGTTTTATCCAGGTGTTTTAAGTAATTGTATAATATTTCTAGAGTGGTCCATTGTATTATTACTCTATGTCCCTACTGCCAGCATAATAATCTTACCACACATTTTGAGTTATAGTATTAATATATTTACCCGTGCTCCGCAATAAATCAATATTATTTTTTTAAATATAAAATAATTATTAAAAATATAGATAATGCTTTAAGTTTTTGGATCTAACAACTATACCAAATCTAAGAATCTTGGGCTTGCAGGATGACGGTCATACCACACCCAAAAAACTTAGATCTGGATCTAACAATTATTTCAGACCCAACAACTTTTCAAATAAAAAATAAAAAATACAAATAACCCATGATCTTTTTAACATTTACAGCGTAGTTTATAGTATAAATCATCCTTTATATATACAATATCAACACAATGATTTCCCGACACTTGGTGAACCTCTTAACATCTACCTACGGTGTGGTCCAAAGTGTTTGCACTGTTATAGTATAATATAATTATCACCACTGATATCTACGGTGTGGTGACATGGTGCAGAAGGGCAAGTTTCAGGCATCTTCTTTTCAGCGGCTTCTTTGATTACAAAAAATAAGTTTGAAAAAAAAGAAACATCTTTTTCCTTATTTATTCTTACAATCTCAGAGACCAGAGTTTTCGTGTGCAGAACAATAAGGTACTTTCTGTCCGGTAGCTTGTTTGTTTTCTCAAAGTTTGAGGACAGTGATGCTCCAAGAATCCAGGTACATGATGCTTGAACAAATAGCAAAGGAACATCATATACAACAAAGCAAATAATAAAGGTTAAGCTTTTTCATCCTCAAGGGACAACACCAGCCAACCCAAACAAGTGTTTCAGAGTAAGAAGAACAGAAGGAATCTCGGCTGCACTTCCATACAAATAATGAAGTCCTGCAGAAGATATTTTTAGCACCACTATGTGATGCAAGAAAGCAAAGACACTCGTCTTCGGGTACAGCTTATAATTGAAGAGAGGCTTTACTGTCCATATTCACCCCTAATATTCAGGTGGGAGTTTTGCTATATGCTAAATCATTTTCTAAACTACATAAAGCAATGACCAAGGATTGGAGACAAAACCAGTCCATACACGGTAAAATAACTTTTTAGCCTAGGCGGAGGCAAACCTCTTGCACAAAACCTCTCTTCCAAGACCTCACCAGTGGATTGAACCAAGAAAAGAATCTGAAAAGATGAACCAATACAAGCCCTTGTACATTGAAAAGTTGGCACAAAATGAGATATACTTGCACATTGCTTTCCACTGGTCTATGGTTAGTGGAAGCTTGATGTGCGGCTCCATCTCCCTTGCAAGTAATCTTCTATTGAGACACCTTGCTCGGTGCTGCTAATAGAAAGGGAATCATCCTCTAAATCTAGTAATGCAAGATTAAGATGGGATTGGATATTGCTAGGAAATGTTTCCCCGTCCATGGCATCATGTTCTTCTGATGCACAAACTTGATGCCTTGCCCAATTCTTGACTTCCTCATCCCCTTGGAGGAGCTTCAGAACCTGTAGTCAAACGAAATATTCATGACCACATATTCAATTCATAGAAAGGAGAAAAGGAAATTACAATCAAAGCATTCGGTGAAATTTAACTTACAAGGCTCATTTGTGGTCTCCATTTAGGTGAACGTCTGAGGCAAAGGGTTGCAGCTAATACCATTCTTTCGATGTGATCATCATCATATTCACTACCTAGACGCGGAAGCAATTGGGAAACTTTACCACCCTCAAGAATTGGCTTCGCCTGGAAGCCAGCATCATGCAATAATTAATTACAAAATATAACATCAAGGGCTAATATTAACAAACTGTGAAATAGATTCCTCGGAGAAGGACAGCTACAGATCCTGAGGTTTCTTTAGAAAACCAAAAACAGAAAATACAAAATCGTGCATTCAGTTTATCCAATAAGAATCATGTAACTTATAGGAACGAATTATAAATTCATCCCCAACCAACTTGAGAATTCCTGACTTGTTCAACATAAACATATCCATATTGAAAACACAATCTTCTT
>Ga0307514_10001768_pt1 | contig 24527 bp, 18 predicted proteins | sample 16_EM_MG_FD_203088 | JGI IMG/M metagenome (GOLD analysis project Ga0307514, IMG submission 203088) | Populus trichocarpa ectomycorrhiza microbial communities from riparian zone in the Pacific Northwest, United States - 16_EM | ecosystem: Host-associated > Plants > Roots > Unclassified | place... | reverse complement strand
GGTTGGCACGACCCTCCTCTGAAGTCATTAATCGCATTCAGCCTATGTAGACTATGGCGATGGACTGCAGTCTGCAGCTCCCGGGTAGTCCCAGGTGGCCTCTCTTCCCCCGTCCTGCCCTCCCCTACTATCTAAAGTATTTACAAAATAAACTCCAACGCCTGCTCACACGGTCACACCACTTCTCATCTCTCCACATCTGCTCCGCCGACCTCTCTACCCCATCCCCAACCCACGGGCATTGTTGTAGATGGGCAGCGTTTTGTGGTGTCCACCATCGCACACGCACCAAGGCTCCTCAGTTTTCCCGATCTCCTTCAGCCACTGTCGTTGAGATCCTTTGTCTGTGACCATGTATACCAGTCCTTTGATCGCCCTCACCGACCACTCCATATGTTGGGGGGCCTTGGGATGTATCGGGTAATCTTGTTTGATCCCTGCTGGTGTCACAATGTCAGGCCTGCCCATTCTCCAACCCATTTCTACCTCCTCTTTCGCTCTCCGATCCGCCCTCTCGTTCCCCTCCACCCCCTAGGCCTGGTGACCCCGTACCCACATCAACACTCGCAGTCTCTCGATCATCTGCGATTCTCGACCGGCCCAGCCGCCTGAAGCCTGGCTTGGGGGCCGAGGTCCGTGCGGGCCTGAAACCGCCTGGGGCGACCCCAGCCTGACCTTCAGGCTATTCAGGCGGCCTACCTTGCCCGGACAGACTCAGGCCATGGTTCAGGCTGGCCTTACCTTCGGGCGGCCTGGCCTGGCCCGTCTGAGAATATTGACTGGTAAAAATATGAATATTGAGGAAGACTGAGCCATTGAAATCATCTCAGATGAACTTTGAAAGGAGACAGAAGTATAAAGAATAAAAATAGCGGAACATTACTATGGAGTTGAGGAAGGCTTATGAGGAGCTACGAAGGGCCCAAAAGCAATTAAGGGGATACATTGGTGCAAGAAGGGGAAGCCTTCAAGGGGGTTAGAGTAAGGAGGAGCTCAGGGTTACATCTCCTACGCTTCAGGTTGCAGTGATTGAGATCAAAAAGAAAGAGAAAGAAATATAGATGGAGGTAGTGGAGGTTTAGTCTGGTTGGCACAAGCCACTCGTAGAGCGTGGAGGTTACGGAAGGTGGAATACAGATAAGGAAGGAGGATGAAAAGATGTCAGATTGGTTACTATATGGAGGGGGAACAGCCCCGACTTACTAAATACAGCAACCTAACAGAGCCATGGATGGAGAAGAGGGATTTGCTTACATGAAGGCGTTTGTGCTACAATGAACCTGCTGCTAAGACTTATAGTAGAAGTAGTACAAGGTGTGAAGCGGGCGGGACTGAGAAGAATTATAGGAGCAAGGTGGCTCTTGAGAGGAAAATGAAGGCAAAGTAAGACCACTGGCTCGGTAGTTATCTTCCTCAATTAAGTGGTCTCATTTTCTATACTGAGTACTTAGTTGAGGTATAGACACTGGCTACCAGTAGATGGATAAAATTTTGATAGAGGCCAGAAGCAAGGTAAGGAATAGGGTAAATACAGTTTCCTTTTCACGCCGGTGGACACAGAGGTATGTTGGGGCGCAGTTAATTTAAAGGTAGAATATACTCTAAGGAGCTCACTCTCGAGGACGTTCATCGCCATGGCCATAAGCCACATGTGAGTATAGATTGAGAATTTTTTTCTATGTAAGCTAGATAAACTGGCCAACATTAGGTGCATGTGGTATATCTAACGTAAGTGACAAAGATGCGGTGAAATACGCACACCAAGTGAACAACAGTATTTTTTGGCAAATCATTACTCGTATTCAGTCTATCTAGACTATGACAAGAGATCGCACCTGATAGTAGGTGAACATCAGTATTTCTTGTCTAATTTGCCATATATATAATTTTCTCTCAATATAAGCATAGATTCATTATAAGCATATTTGTGATCTCGTGCCCAGATCGATTAATGTTTGGGGTATGTGTAAATCGGCCTAGGTATTTATAAGCATGCGAGGTTACGAGGAGGGTGATCATGCTAATCTCGAAGGTAGGTAAGAATAAAGATATATTCGAGCGTTATTAGCGGGAACTGCCGCTCTTATGGAGGTTATTCCCTCTGCTCTCTAAATACATGCGAAAATTCCCCCTTCGACCGTCACCAATTTTTACCCGCGTCGAAGTGAGGCACACAAAAGGCAACGCCAAGCCAAACCGAGAGAGTCTGGGCACGAGATCAACCCGCGTTAGGATACCCAGTTCTTGTTATCCTTATTCGGTCATCTGGTCAGTTCTCACGTGCTATGCATGGATGTGAGGGTATTTCCTACAACATTACCTCTATTCCTGACTATAGGCTTATAACGAGAGGTTACTGTAGGGGGGAGTGCCGTGAAGGGTGATGTGGCATATAAGCAACAAGTACACCATGCTGTGCAGAAACTGTGTAGATACATATGGCCTTTGCAGTGGGTACAACATCCCAGAAAGACATTTTGCTTACCTAAGTACTTATATAAATAATCATGCAAAATATATATTCGACATTTCTATGATGTTTGCACGGTATAAGAATTTAGTTCGATCTCCCTGGGGTGTAGTGGAGGCTGCGCTCCGCTCAAGAAATTTCTTTCGCTGCTTTCAGTTTCTTCTTTACAAAAATGGGGACGTTGGATGCATTCTCACAGGCTGCGTTGTTATTAGTCTGTCAATGCACATTGCAGCTGCACTGCTCCTCGAATTGGATGGCAAGGGAAATTGTTATTGGCCATTCTTGATCAATCGTTCCTGGTTTCTTAACGACCAAGCGACTTATATATATCCTACATTGCGATGGGGGCGTTTGGTCAAACGTCAATGTTGTATCAAATATATACCATGTACTCTAATACCGAGAGCGTACCGTATATACCTGTGATGGAACAAAATATGCACAGACAGCACTATGGGCGTGCTTTGTCACTTTGTGTGTGGAAATAGGGAGTCACTTTATTCCACTTGATAGAGCTACAATGATATACCTGCGCCGCTAAGAATTTTGAATCTATAGATGCCGAGCCTTCATGATGCCATTGAAACATTTGTTGTAAAATATCCTTCGAATCTCCATAGCAAAACTCCACTACACAGTGTCTCAGCATTTGAATATTCCCAGCCCGAGATACAGCTGACATTCTGAGGGCCAAATGAAGTCCAAACTTTGCCCCAAGGGCTATAGTATGTCTGGATCTTTCTATTTGTCAGACCCATTCCAGCCGTAAGTGGTACCCCGCGAGTGTCCATCAGGTGCTGGATAGTGCTCTGCCGCTGGTGGTACAGGTGTTAAGATGTGTGCTGTAGGGGTATAGTAATCACCCCCAATAGGTGTTTGGCCGGGCAAAAGGCCACCAAATGTATCTGGCGCTCCTGGTGGCGGTGGTTGCTGTACCAAGGGAACACTTGTCCCCAGTGCGGCTTCATCCTGTCGCTTCTTGCGTCTTCTTTTCTCTCTGGCATTCAGCACCTTCCCACACATGGGCAAAAGGCAACAGCAGAAAATCATCCAGAGGATGATCGGCCCAAATATACAGCTGAGAACCACGGCGGCGGTTTCACCTGGGGTCAAGTCCCCGCAGCATCCTGCACTACCTCCACCTCCAGCTTTTACTTTGAATCCACCTTTTCCGCCTCCTTTCGGTATTGGTGCCATTAGACTCTGGGTTGTAGGAGGGGGGGCGTGACTTTTGATTAATCCTCAGTCGTTGTTTAGTAAGCACGTTTCTTCGGATTGTGTACGGTTTGGACAGACTGCTCTCTCCTGAATTAAGATCAGAGTTAGGCTTAGGTGTAGTCCGGCGCTGGAATATAGTTGGGCGATGGGGCTCTATATAGGAGCAAGTCCTGCCTGAGCTTGGTAGATTATGTCGGCCAAAAACGGATTCGAAACCTCGTATTGAAAGCGGTACGAGACCAGGCTCAGCCACCTCGTTTGGAATGAACTTTCTATTCTACGCGCTATGTACCAACTAAATTAGCTATGCACTGCCTAGAACTTTGTTTCCACAGTTTCCTGTATCGTGTAACAGGAGTGTCTATGCAATGTGTGTCATGTACAGCCGTCTTTACTAGATGGAGACCAGCCCCAAGTGCTTTGCCAGTCTTGATAGAGCGTTCGAACTTGGGGTAGGTATTGAACGATTCGAGATACTCACAGTCGTACTTGAGATGCTGGTATCCGAATCTTGTTGTTCTAGGCCTCTGGAGGAGTCAGATCTAGTGTAAGAGGGCAGCACGCTGTAGCTTTACAACGGTGATTGGCCTTTGTAACTCACCTAGTTTTGATCTTGAATTGTGCAGCAGGAGTTATCGGTGGCACGAGGTGTGGTGAAACCGGGTCATTAGACTTCGCTGTATTCAAACCCAGCTACGCAGTTTGGCGTCGAGGCTATGTTGGCATTATGGTTATGGTGAGGGCAGTGGTCGTGGAATTGGTCGCAGCTGTTCTTGAGCCCAAACCGATTTACTTGTGCGGGTGCTTCGATTTTCTGGGCACGGGAACAGGCGCAGCGGGCTATAGTACGAAACTAAGTTCTTAGCCCGGCTGGCGGTATTTGTCTGGTGGTGATACGAACAAAGAGTTATACAAAGAAAACTAGCGGCCTTATCTGGCTTGTGACATGAAACGCATGCAATAGCAGTGCTTTGTATAGGCAGCTGTAGTATACAGAAATACCATGCGGTCAGGGAAAATGTGTCGGTTAGCCCAACACCAGGCCTGCCCCGCAATCACACGGGGCCAGATTAAATAAAAGCGCCAATCTGTTGATACTCTCTTGATACTCTCTATATATTGCTGAGCATGTGAAAATTGCATAACTAGGCAGTGTCATTAAGTATTAAGATATAGCATATTCATAATATCTGACTGACCCATCTAAATTACTAGTAAAATTATGGTTTGGGTTTGGCCTTCTATGTTAGTTTTATGTAGAATTTACCCAGAGAGAGACAGGAACGTTTTTGAAAATGGAAATGAGAGTTAGTTGATATTACCCTGAGCTCTTGTGATTTATGCATCAGGTGCAGGCTTGTGGTATTAGAATTTCGATTGAAAATCAGATGTAATTTTCTGTATCTAGTTACCCTCAAGCAGAAAGTAGTCTGGCGATTTTACCAAATAAGAGTTGAGCATCCTTTTTTCGAATTATATTTTTTATTTAAATACGCATTCCTGGTGTGCGCTCCGGGCATGATGAGCCATCCGGGACCCTGGATGGAGTTGAGCATCCTCAGTGTGGTATTAGTAGTAATATCTGGAGGTACTTTACTCACGCTAGGATGAGCTGTCTGTAATTCTTAGATCTTTGTAAATATAGCAATAGCTGTACCTGAGAATGTCTCCGAAATTAAAGCTAAGTGAGAGCAGTGGCTCTAGAAGTGAAGTTGCATTTACATACTAATCAACTCCTTAGGATATCAAAAAGTATCAACCAGTCTGTGAGTAATCTAAAGGAAACAGTCACCAGGAAACACCCTTTTTGTATAGTATTAACGATTAACTACTCCTGAGCCCGATGCCCCCCTGGCGGCAAGATATGGGCCGGTCTTCTGGTCGTATTATAAACCTGACCTCCCACCGTCAATACTCCATAGGTTATGTCTTGGCTTGTCTGCGGGTGCTCCAAGAATTGGGGCAGGCGTGGATGTATCCCGATTAGCCACGCCTGGGGTTCACCGCCTATAATATCCAGATATTACACAATCCCCCAACTCTAACTTGCCAAGTGATTTTTGGATTACCACATTTGGGAATTCCTATGCCACTGCATCCCATATCCCTGTAGTTTTGGATACTGTCTCTGACGCAAGTTGTTGTAAAACGGCTCAAAACTACCTAAGTAGGTTTCTGCCAAGGCTCGGCCTATTATACTGGTACTCCGTACAGCCCTAGCCCTAATAGGGTATTAGCTATGCCGCGACCACATCGTTTTGCCTCTACTGCCTACCGTGATGAGGTGTTTCATAGCAATCTCCGTGTTATTTATATAGTCAACGACTTGGACTGCACTCTATATTTTCCGTTGATTTGAAGCAATCAACTATTTCGTAGAGTTTCCCAGGTTGAATTCCTGAAGAGTAATATCTAATTCAACCTCTCTTGAAATTGCCACTGTGTTCACCAAACTCAAAATACCAGTAGGACGACGCATGGATATTGATATTGCAAAGGGGATAGGTCACCGTTCCTCTATGGTAGTGATATCATGATTAGAGGGTTAATGAACAGGAGGGGTGTCTAAGCTTGGGGGGGATTGGGGCTGGAGACCTAGAAGAGAAAAGGAAACTCGAAGGAAATTAGGACATATAGAGAATACTTAACTTTGAAAGAGAAAAACCTAGTTTATATTCATCGGGTTTTTAATTTTCATTCTATTGCTGTTGATAAACTCCCATTGGAGAAATTTAGATTTTTTTTGGTGTGGAGATACTTAACTAAATTAGCTCTGAATACCCCATATTTAGCATCAAGAACCTAATCAAGTCCTGTCTTTGCCCAACCAGTCTAACTTTTATTCTACATGTTAAGCCACTCCGGAAAGGTAGTAAAATCATAATGTTAACGTTACTTCATTAATTGTGGCACTAATCAGACAGGATACTGTATACAGAAGTCAATCCAAAGGATGCGGGAAAGCAAAACTGAAATCGTGTTACCACCATCCCGGCACAAACAAGAGCTAGAATACAAGATTCTCACTATCACTTGATCTGAATCTTCAAAACGAACTCACATTCTCATCCTCCCAAACTGCTCGTCCAGATCGGTTGCGCTTGAAACTCCTGCAACTGGAGTATGGTTCTGGCCACCAATTGGGGCATCACACTGTGGGCACCTCGCTAAGCTCATCGGCATTCCACACTCTCCTACCGTGAACTATACTCACCGGGAATAGTTAGGACGCAGGTGTAATCCATATAGTCTGTACAAGGAGAGCTCAACTCACCGGGTGCCTATTCACGCAATAATACCAATGCCCGGTTCCACGCAGCTCAGATCTCATTGCCTCGTACACCGCGCGTTGTTCGTCCGTGGTTACAGGGCTATAGAAGACGGACTCGCGCACCATTTTCTTCGCCTCTTCAACAAGTGACTCCAAACCGCGAGTGGAACCAGGCTTCTGTCGACAGATTTTGAGTGCTTCATCTAGGCTGTCTCGCTCCCTTTTGCGTGTCTCATGGATCTCCTGCTCCCTCTTCTCGTTCTGGATCCTCAACATTTCTCTGGCTACTTCTCTGGCCTGTTCTCTAGCCGCCTCAAGGACCCTCTGAGCCTCCTCTGGGTCCCTCCCAGCCACGGCAGCTTGAATAGTGGCATTACTGAGGACTGGTTCTGACACTGGTGGTGTAGGGTCCGGGAGATTCAATTCCAGGCCAACAAAGCGTGCGTGGAATAATATCGCTTCGACTTGTTGACGGGGGTAGAGGGCTTCTTCTGCATTTTTCCCCAATTGCTTGCACATTACCTTGAGATCCCTAAGCGGCTTGACGATGTCTCTGATAAGAGCCTTTGCATCTGCGGGACGACCTACTATTGAGGGGAGCTCTGAAACCTGGAGCAGGTCATAAAGTCGAGCCCATGTTACCCGCAAGACAAGTACTCGACCCTCTAACGCATATCTAGGTGAAAACGATATATCGTCGACTGTGTAGCTTGCATCAGCTACCCGTTTGCGTCGGATGCAGTCTGCCACCAGAGTGTGAATACGTCCATAGGGTTGTTCCTCTCTTGCTGCGGACTCAACGAAGCCAAGCACCTTTTTCCTGAGGCGGTTCATCGTGCCATATCGGCGGTGGAGGAAGGCTGTTATAGGCTTGTTGTTTTTACCACTCTTGCCAGTCCCCGCGATAGCAGCTTGGATATCGGCGTCAAGAGTCTTTCGTGACTCATGCAGAGTCTCTTCCACGCTCGACACCTCCTTCTCTAAGCGCAGAAATGACTCATGAGCCGTTGCCAAAAACTTCTTATTCAGCGCTTCAATCATAACACCCTTGGTGACACGGTTGTATCGACTGATGTTGCTCACAGGGTGTCGACATGACGGGCAGCGGGTCTGGGATAGCTGGATCGCTTCAATCCAAGCAGATTGTGGCTTCTGCCCAACAAGGTCACCGTCTTTGCTGTATTCATAAACGGCAGTCATCTGCATCAGTCCGTCTACTGTATCCATACAAAAGAAATGGCCACAGGGCAAAAATATGATAGGATTGGTGTCAAGATCGATCTCTTTATATGTCTCCATGCAGACGAAATCCACGACAGCGTCAAGATGCTCAGGAACTCCGCATCCTGGCACCTGGCAGAATTCCTTCTGGGGGCACTGCTCGCCACACACTGACGGGCATTGATGCCCACACTCCAAACCCCGTTCACAGCGCTTCGAGCAAGGGAGAATGTCGCATGGAACAGCACATGGCATGTTACAATCTCCCCTGTGGACACAGCTCCAAGTACATTGTTCCGCACAGGGTGTACAAGCCTCGGAGCACTTCTTCGTACATTGGGAGTGACTGCATCTAAGTTCACACCTCTGCTCACAGAGGCCGCACGCTTCTTCCCCGTGACACTCCTTGAGGCATGAGTGGCCGCATGTATTGAATCCCCGCCCACAGGGGCTCTTGCACTTCACATGCTGGTATTCGGCATCAGGTGCACTGCGGCATTCATGACACTTGCCTTTGCACTGATGCCCGCAAGGTAGGTTCTCTTCGCAGACCGTTACACACCGGAAGGTAGGAGAAGTGACATCGAAGTGACAAGCCACATTCCGTTCATGTCCGCATCCAGGAACTCGCTTTTTGACACTCCGCGAACACCGAATTGCCGCAGGGTTTTGCGCCTGATGGCAAGGAACGCTGTACGATATGTGTCCACATGGTAGAAGGACTTGTGGAATGCGAACGACACACTTTTGGCATTCCTCCCCGCAAGGTGTAGGACATGCATGGTCGCAGCCAGGAAGTTTCCGTTTACACTCCTCCAAACACACAACGGCCTTATGAAGCATATCTGAGTGGCATTTGTGGATACACGTATGCCCACAGTTAATAAGCCGTTTTCCACAACGCTCATCACACCCACCTTCAGGGGAGAAGCGTAGGAAATCATCTGGCGTGCTGACAAAGATGCGCTTGTCTGCATGTCGGGGGCATCGAAGTTCTAGCACATCACCGAAGTTTCCCTCACGATTCAACAAAGTCAGGACATCCGACCACATTGAGACAGGGCGAGCAGTGTCAGCATTGCCTATGATATACATTCCATTGCGTGCCCGGCTGTCAGAAGACTGAAATCAGCGCCCGCCCGTGAGAAGCAACAGAAAAACAAGGGAAGGTGGACCCAATAGCTACCTGAGGAGCACATTGATGCGATTGGAAGTCTTGAGGAAACCACAGCGATGAGCTGGGTTGCATCTAACAAGAGAGATAACAATGACTTTCGCCTCTTCACCCTGTTTAGTGGCGTATGTTGTAGTTAGTTCCTCACGATGCATGCCAGTTGATTCAGGGAAAAAGGATCACTCGGCACTCACCTGGAAATTATCAACTGTAGCCAACCGAATTTCGTTCAGTAACTTCCCTTTTCGGATATCCTGTTGGAACTTGGCCGGCGCTTTAAAAGTAATCTCAGTTTTCATCTCCTCGGCATTTTCCACTAAACCCAACTCTTCCTGGTCCTTTTCCCCGACCAAGATTTCAAACATGTCACCCATTTTTCGGCGTAGTTTCATCAACTGCCCGAGGTATGGGGTAAGCACCGCAATGTCATTCTTGCCATAGCTTCCTTGCTTGATAAGATGCTTCACCAGCGCTCCGACCATTTCAATCTCAAAATCATTCGATTTGCTAACGCCTGATGGATCCAATTGATCCGCACCTGCTTCAAGCTGATTGTGATTTAGCCAAAATAATCTCTTGGCCATACCATCCACATCACAATGGGTCTTTGTATCTTCATGATCTCGGAGATCAGGATAGAGGGTCCGCCTCACAAGCTCCGATATTGAAGGGTGCATCCGCCTCTGCGTGTCGAGGGTGGAAAACGGGAACCCCAACTTATCAGGCCCATACTTTTCTCTTGTCAATCTCTCAAAAAGGGACTCATCCAAGGCGTAGTTCACTCCCTGTCTGCTTTCCATGGAGAGATTGTAGTTTGCGATATGCGGTCGCAGCTGTTGGTGATCCCCAATCAATATGGCATGTTCAACGGAAGGCAAGAGTGCGGTGAGAGTATGTGATTCTAATACTTCTCCTGCCTCTTCACAGATCATCACCTTCGCCTCCAACTTTCGTAGCAGGGAGGCATGCCCAGAAAGCCCGGTGGTCGTCACACCTACAATCTCAGCTTCTTGAAGGCACCGGCGATCCCTCTCCTGCATTGTCCGTTCGAGCTCCTCCTTCTTCATCTTGAACTCCGTTATCGACTGCTTCAGTTGGTGCACAATATCCTTCCTGATTTGGTCTTCCCATATGCCCTTCAAGCGAGCGCGGTCTGGCTTGTGCAGCTCACTCATATCTTGACAGCCCAACAATTGCTTCACTGTCAAATTAGGCCTTACCGCTACTACATGTTGTTGGGGCTGTGGAAGAAGCCGTAAGTTAAGCCAATCGTCTATGGTGTCTGCTGGTTTTCTATGGGTCACAGTCTGCCATCCCGAGTCCGTGTTATCCTTCCTCCCAAAAAGTTGCCTTTCGATTTCCGGATGTTTTTCCTGCAAATGATCTCTCAAAACCGTCCAGTGATTTATTTTGCTAAGTTGCACGCATAAATTACCAATATTCCCTTGTAAACCAGCAAGCTGGAGCTTGAGGTCTCGAGTTGAGGATCTCTCAACGAAAGTGGTTTCCACCTTGGCAGCGGCAATGCGGAGGGTTAATTCCTTAAGCTCCTCTGCCTTTGACCGAGATCCTAGGCGCACAATTTTCTCTACCCCATTATTGAGCAATTCCACAAGAAATTGGTCGAGGGCGTGATTTGTGTAGCATCTGTACCTGTGTCAGTATATGATTTTTCTTCTGGGGAGTGTGGTAGTAAACCTACACGCAAATTATTGGCCCCATCTTCATTTTATGCTTATTGTGTAGTAGAACTTTGACGATCTGAAGCCCTACATAAGACTTTCCAGTACCAGGCGGCCCCTGTATCAATGCCAACTCTCTACTTAATCCACCTAACAATGCTTCACATTGCCCCCTGTCCAAGGTTGTGTGAGTGTATAGATCGAGGATACTACATGGTCGCCGGATGGAATGTGTCAGCTGTGTGCTTGCGGAAGGCTCCTTCGAAATCACCGATAGGTCAAGTGTGACGTTTTCTCGCACGAGGTATAGAGGCGGAGGGACTTTTATCACGGCATCCCCAGTTTCGCTGGCTTCTGGGTGGTCATTGGGGCCATTCCCTTCGGGTGCAATTAACTTCGAGAACGGAATCGTTCCATCTGACATCTTCTGGAGGAACCGCAATATTGGTTCGAAGGATGCAAAGAGTAGCCCAGGAAACTCCACAAGGTAAGGTAAGACGTAATTGTCCTGGGACTTGAACTTTAGTTGCCGGTGATACTCCCGCACAATGGTCTTGATATCGTTGGCTGCATCAACAAGCTTCAATGTGATCAACGCTCGTAATGGATGTCCTGACAAGTTGCGGGCTGTAGCCTCCAGATCCTCCGCAAATTCAGGGTCCTGGCGGTGACGATCAGTGAGTTCTTCGACCTCTCTCTCCGTAACAATCAGAAATGTAAACCCGTTTTGCTGATCCACTAGACACAACAAAGCCCCATTCTGTAGGAATCGGCTGTTATTCCACCACGCTGTTCTTGCCATGACATTTGGTTTTGGCTTAGCTTTCACCAGGCGTTGGGGCTGGTCAAATGTGACCCGGAGCTGAAGCCCATCCCGTTCATCTGCTTGAAAGGTCTCTAGAACGACATTCTTGTGGATAATTGTTTGTGTGCCGTTAGGCTGCTTTATGTCTTTGCTAGGGTTTTTCTCTCTTGCGTCAAGGAGGTATCTTACGGCATCGCGCAGCTGGCCAGAGGTATCTTCCCGCAGTAATCGGAACTGCGTATCCAGTATTCGCTCAATGCCAGGAGGTAAATGATGAGCCTTGACAGAATAGCTCCTCATTGGGAGATATTCGTTTCGCATTGTTGACAATATTTCGGCAGGGGTGGGTAGAATCCTAATATCTGCAATTGAAGCTTTGTCGTTATCATGTCGGGGACCATGCACTGAAAGCTCCCCCGGCATATCAACATCTGCCTCGAAAGTAAAATCCGTTCGTGCCTTTGGCTCCTGGGAGATCTGCGAAAGTGGAATTTCTTCTGCCATTCGAAGTTTTTGTTCCACTCGCCGGAGCTCGGGGTCTGCACCTCGTGCAACATATTCTGAAGCCCCCTGTAAGCATTTCCGGAGATCCTGTACAATATCCACGAATTCCCCCTGTACTGATGCACTTTGGTTGATGTTCAGTGTCATCAAAATCGCGGACACAGTTGAACACACCGCATTGCCAAATTCAGGTGGCTGTTGGCCAGCTGCCATCTGCATAAGATGGTTCACCACGTGTCGGAAAAATGGAATTGCCCGCTCTCCAGAGTGGCCATAGATGATATTGTATATTGTCCCCACTGATTTTTCAAGCACCAAAGAGGAACGTAACTCCGCATGGGTTATGATCTTGAGGAAGGGAACACAATGATGCCAGAATGTCATCACCCCGAGATCTCCACCCCCCACATATCTCGCTTCCACAAAACGTTTTATGCGACGTAAGCCCCCTTCTTCAGCCAACTCTCTAATAAATTTTTGTTTCACGGCCGACAAGTGAGTGCCCAAAATCTTATTTCCCAGTGACAAGAAATGTTCCTCTTGGCTGTATCCCAGCTCTCCACGTTTGGACATCATGCGAATGAGGTCATTCAATTGGTTCTCGATGGGATCCCGTTTGTGTGCAGTGTCGCCACTTCCCTTGGAGAGCCCCGATGACCCACGCGGGGATGAGCTTGATGCATCGGCCCCCATGGGTGCATCGTGGGAGTATTTGCACTTCGCACCAAGAGTGCAGTTTCCATTCTGATGCTTGAAGCACAGTCTGCCAGTCTTGGAATTTGTCGACTCCTTAATGGGGTTTTGTGGGTTATTCTTCCGCCTAGCCTTTATCAGTATACTCCTCAAGGCACTGTTGAACAGACGCTAACCGGTTTCCAGACCCCTCTCCCCGAGACTCCCTTTTCGTATGTGGAGTTGAGCTCATGTCGTGTTATTCTCAGCAGAGGTATGTTTGCGTACGAGGGTTGGAGATTTGTTCCAAGTTCCTATGATCAACTATGTGATCGAGGATAGAATAAAGACGAGTTGGTAAACCTGTCGAGGTGAGCAATTTGCAATCCACAGATACTCAGTCTATGGATGCACGTGCCTTGTACCAGACTGACTCATAAGCATACCTAAAGATAAACGTGGTGGAAGGCCTTGCTGCCTTTGGGGGGTTGCGGGCCTTACTGCAGCCGTGCATGTGCATAACAATCGGAGGCATGAAGTGCTCCACAAACGACCGAGCATGTCAGACATGATGCACAACCAGGCAGGCTAAGAGCCAGTTTGGATTTTGGGAATGTTAAATGTAAATTGCAATGAGAGGGAATAGCATAGAGTTGGGCTACCTATGTACTGTCGAGGGTAGTATGGTCTCGTTGCATATGGTCTCGTTGCATACGCTCAAATAAACAAAAGCAACCTCAAATAGTGACCATCCCCTTCCCCTCTCAGTTGGGGTTCGAGATCACCACTCTAAGATGGGTTATCAATACCATATATGCGCCCCTCTACGAGGGGCTTGTGCCAACCAGACTATATGCACCGGAGCCTCGGAAAATATGTGTGTAATAACTTTCGCTGTGGGGCTGATTTCGCTATGTATGTAGATGTTACTGCAGTAGTAACATTCAGCATGGGGCAGCTATATTACATGTACTTTGGGGAAGTTACTTGGCGCCCATAAAATTACTCAAATAACAATTTCTTTGGGAGGTCTTTTGGGAGGCTCAACTCTCACTTCTTGACAGAGGATATCATATTACTCCTCCATCGTGCCAACAACCGGTTGCTGTTCAGTGTCCCACGGCCCCATTCTGGCACGTTGCATGATCGTTTTCCCCCATTTTTTTGCAAGTTCAGCCTTTTCTTCATTCACGCCCTCCGCTTTCCTGACATTTCCTTCCGAATCCCCACCAGCCTTCCGCATCGCTTTCGCCAGGGACTGCACAATTTCATATTTTAACACTGCTGTCCTGAACTCTGTGCTTTCGGGGTCAGCCACTCGCCTAGCCGTGTGTCTCTCTGTAGGGCGCAGGATAAACTCCATAAGCTGCATTTGTCTTAGGATTACCAGTACCCCATCCCAACTTGAAGTATCGGTCACCGCCTGAATTAGCGATATCGAGGCGAGGCAAGCGTCTGCTAAGGCTGGAGCTTTTGCAATACTAAGAATTTTGGCCCATAAAGTTAAGGCGACTGGCATAGATGGAGTTGTGTCTGGACTGGCAACTAACGGAGTTGCAAGTCCAGCAGCTTGGTTGTATAGTAAAATGGTATAAATGGAATAGAGATATTGCGAGGATGAGAAAAGCGCACCAAGAGTAGAAATGTATTCCGGTAGGGGCGGAGTAAGGGGAATAAGTGCGATAACGCTGTTACTAGATCTCCACTTCTCATACTCCTGCCGTGAGATAACTCCGGAATCAACAGAAAACGTGGGTGGGGACACCAAAACATCTGGAGGAAGGGAAGTAAGAAGATGCAAACATGTAACGGGGGGTTCATAGGCTGTCTTAGGGTTCCGACAGGTATCCAATGCTTGTGCTATATGGGTAAGAAAGAGGTCAACCAGACGTGTCTCCTCGCTGCTAAACTTCGTGCAGACATTGGAATATTCCGTATCCGAAAAATCAGGGAACTGGTCCTTGACATCCTTAGGTAATATGAGCGAAGCAGAAGTAGCATTGACAAGATGTGCTGGATATAACCGTGCATATGCGGAGCAGTATTTACCAGCCCTACTCTCCAAAAGGCCAGCCACCATATCGTCCTTGGTGAAGATGCGGGGGTGGAGAAATAACCCGATGGCCTCTTGGTGTTTTCCAACTTGTGGTTGGGATAGGTAAGCAAGCGCTTTGTCTGATGAAGTTGCAGCAAGCAATTCTGATAAGTATTCCAGGTGGAGCATCCCCATCATCACGTCGTTTTCCAACCTAGCCATTCCGTAGGTCGCAAAATCAAGCAAATTATTTGCCTTCGTGGTTCCGATTGTATATTTCTGTACTAAGCCAGGAAAGGTATGTGCTATTATAGTATTCCAATCCATTTCTGCCAAACTGGGTATCAGCCCCAATAATCTGGATTGAGCCCTGGTCTTTTTGGAAAATGAGTCAGGGCTCCCACTCCAGGAGCAGATATGTAAAATCATCTGATATATATCTCTGTCTGAAAAGATTCTTCTCCAGAATAGCCCTGACCCGCCGCTGCGCTCCGTGGTTGTCCCATCCCCACTTGCACTGGGAGGCAAATCTGCAAGCAGGAAAGCAAGTAGGACCCGGTTTGCTTCCTTGTGTACTGCTGTGTCATTTGCGCATAATGTTGTGTTCACAAGCTCTTTGCAAACTTCATTCCACGTAGCGACAATGGCGACATCCCCGGGAGATGCAGCCGCCTTGTGAAGCAAGAATAGCCCAAGCAGTTGAATTGGCGGTACTGGGGATGAGAGCATGGCAAGAAAGCTTGTGGGGTCTGCCAGAGCGAGGAGTTGTGTGAAAGAGACATTCTGGAGCAGTTTTTGCAGAAGAACAGTGAGGACAGTTGGATCTTGCTCCACTACATGTAGGACACCAGCCAAGAGAGGGACAAGAGTGGGAAAGAGGGAAGGTGCGAGATCCTCTGTGATAGATTAGTATGTGCTTTATACGACTTATGTATAATAGGACCGGGACTCACCGACATCGACAAGCTGTGCGGTAAATGTTTGGGCTAGACGAACCCGTAACTGGGTTTTCTTAGGGTCTTCTAGGATGGCGTTGAGGTGGGCCTTTAGCTCTTCGGTCGTGTCTGGCAAAGCCATGGGGAATGCTGCTGGGATAATGAAGACTATTCTAGGTTACTAAGTAAATATGGACGTTAAGTTTAGTGAAGGGTGCTGACTAAGCCAAGACTAGAGACTCTAAATTACTAAGCTGGCACAGCTTACGTACTGTACATACTTTATGTACCGTACTAGCGTTCCAATTACCAGTCTGCCTGCACTGCCCCTCGTGAACCTCCCTCCGCAGCGCGCTGGGGCGGTCGTGCTACTTACCAAGTACTGATCGGGCGGTCATTCAGAGTCAGGGGATAGGGGATGAGTCCGACATGCTCCAAGTATTCCGTCTCTTGAGCTACAGATAGAACGAAATGTGTGTTTGGTAGGCTTGGCATCATGTGCAGGCAGATATCAGTCAGCTTCTCTTGGTGCCGAGCCTCGTTTCACCAAGCCATCCACGATTGCGGCCCTTAATAGCCGTACTTTAATACAACATGTCTCGGGGTGGCCGCGGAGGGTTTGGAGGTGGACGAAGCGGTTTTGGTGGAGGAGGACGTGATATCCCCTTTGAGATCGATCCGAACCTGAAACCAGATTTTGCACCAAGCGAACTCTTCCCTACAAACCCACCACCAGTTCAAACTACTTTATCCAAAGAAGAGCGTATTTACATTGCCAGATTTCGTGAATTCCGGGATAAGGTATCAAACGGCCCTTTCTACACCGTCATGGCAAAAAAGCGGGGATTGGAGAATCCATTTGAAGAGATCGAGAGGTTTAGCAGGAAATACGAGCGAAAACGCAGGAAGATTCCGAAATTGGATGCCAGGCCTTATGGTAGAGGACCTCCCAGGCGCAAAATACTACCACTCAAATCTAACCACAATACTGTTTTAGTTTTCGAGTTTTTCCCCCCAGAACTGCACATGACCCTTGACCCCAACCAGACCGTAACCACTGATGCCAGATCAAAAGCCACCAACAAACGACTGCAATTTTCTTCTCTCGGCGCCTTCAACGACTCCACAGTGGATCCACTCTTCAATGATGATGAGGATGATGAAGGGAAGGTCAAAGAAGGGGAAGGGGAAGATGATGCTGGCGGCAAGGATGATAATGAGGGGGAGGAGGAAGAGGAAGAGGAAGACGAGGATCAATTCCAGGACGACATGGAAGGTGATTACAATGCCGAGCAGTACTTCGACTCGGGAGAGGGAGAGGGCTGGGGTGATGATGGTGGAGGCGATGACGATGGCTGGTTCTAAGCACCCATGCACTATGTTTCCTTTCATATGGGAATAAGGCATATAAGATGTTTGTCCTTTTTTTGGTCAACCGGCGTTAAATGAGCTATTTTTTTTATTTCACTACCATCACTGCTCAGGGGTGTGGGGTCCTGGTCGATTTCCATCACAAAGGCTGAAGTTTTCACGGCACAGTAAATACAGTAAGTTTATAGTCATGAGAATATCTGACAACATCACCCAATAGCAGCTTCTAGTCCCACACTCTTTGCTTCATGCTACTCTTGATACCTCTCCAATATATTTTTCATCAAAACATTCTTCCAGTGACTAGCATAGCTTCCTGGAGTTCGTCTCTCATTCCCGACAGCTTTTTGAACATCCTTCCACTTGATATCCTTGGTAATAACCTGCAACATGGCTGCGATTTCTCTCCGACGAAATTTTGTTTCTGAAGGGCCACCAAAAACACCTCCTGCCGTACTGTTGCTCGTACGTGGCTTTCTCGAAGCATTCCGCGGCTTCTTTGGCTTAGGGTCGAGGGGCTGAGTTGCAAGACGACGCTTTGTAGAGCCAGAAAATAGAGGCTGGGTTGGGATGTACGTTAGTTTTCTCTCAGCTACAACGGATAACTTAGATGACTTACTTCATCATCTTCAGAATCTATCTGTATCAATCCCGGATATGCAGGTGGTAAGTTTCCAGAAATCTCCCACTCAGGCAAATACCCAGTACGCTCATCATTGGTGGTATGAAAGGACATCATTCTATTTTTGATTCCATCTCTGGTGCCCATTGGTAGAGGTGGCCTATCGGGGAGGCCTTGCTGGACCCCATTTGTCTCTTGGCGGAATTGCATGGACTGAAGTAGCTCTGGGCTGAAATTGGCCTCACCATCTCCAGTATACGGTGTTTGGGAGGGGATTATCCCGCTCGAGTGGAAATCCTTGGCCATTCCATCCTGTTAAGTGGGTATCATTAATATCGGTTTGAGACACATACCTCCTGTGATACTTTTGTAACTCTGAATCCCACTACCCCCCGGGCTGGTGGGGCGTTCTTCCTTTGCAAAATATTTTTCGAGCTTCTCCCGGGCTTCCCCTCTCTTGATGGACCTTTCTTCCTAGCTGTGGTTCGCTTTTTCTCCTTGCGCCCCATCTCTTCAATTTCAGATATACTCTCATCCCCATCCATCACTCCGTCGTCTTCGTCCTCTGTATCTTCCCTGTCAATCTCGAAATCTTCATCATTGTCATCATCAATTTCATCAGGGCTGACAATTAGTTCATCATCCACGTTGCCATTCCCTGGTGCTGGTAGAGCAACGTCTTTTCTGGCTACCTTTGCTTTGGATATACAAAAATCTGCTGTCTCTGTGCTACAGACAATGGTCCCCTCGGCTTCTGCTTTGTTTCCTGGTGGATTGCAGTCCTCATGTACCTCGTCACTCTCGTCCTGGAGCTCTTGGTGAACCTCTTTGATCTTGGCAGCCCCAGCGATTGCTGCTTGTCTCCGCGGGCGACCACCAATAGTGAGCATGGATAGCGGTGCGGTCCCGGACATTTCTCTAGTATCTTGGGAACTGAAAGAGCAAGGCATTGTTTCTGCTTAATTTCACGCATTTAGATTTGCCCTCCACAGCGTCGTTTTAGTACCCAGAGGCCACCCACCTGCGCTGTTCAGCCTGGGTCCCTTGTTTTCACCTCCCCGATTGGCAACTGCCACCTGTTCCGCATTTCCTCCATCTACAACCTTCGTCGAATTCCTTGAAGTTTGCGCCTGATTCTCTATCATATCGTCAGTGCTCAGAGGGGGTGGAGCATTTCCCGTGCTAGGGATCTCATCAACCGGCTTGACGGTGATAATATCGTAGACTTCTCCCTCTAGGTGGAGATTTGATGACGGCTGGAGTGCTTGAGCACTTCCTTTATATCTCGTACGGGGCATCATTGGAGACGGTGGAAAGGGTACTGGGGTTAACCTCTGAGCCATGGATAGGTGGTTCTTTGGAGTTAAAGAGCAGTGGAGAGAGAGAAATGGAGAGTCTCAGTAGGGATCCCATAGAAGTTTGCTACCACCCGTTGGAGCTGGTTCTTGTTGGGTTACGAGCTGGGCCTCTACCCACATTGGAAGTGTGAGGGTCGTCATAATTATAGGATCAAACAAGGCTTGCAGGAAGGAGGGAGCCTGCATTATGGCAATGGGAAGCATATTTCAGCCATGAGTACTTCCTAACATATTTCCTCAAAAATTAAGTGTCTAAAAACGATTAACAGTTTCATCTTCCCCAATATGAATTCACATATCCGCCTCCTGGAAACTGCTTAGTATTCAGCTTAGTGTACCAAAACCTGAATCTCCCGAGATATCACATATCACAACATCGGAAGCTCAGTGCTCAGTCCTCCATTTGCTTTTCTAGTCAATTCCGCCTCTACTTGCGTTAGTTCCCTAGTTGGACTTAATTCCTCTGTCCCTTTCACCTCTTCACCTTTGATACCCTCTATCAATATAGCTCCACAATCTCCACACATTTTACGCACCCCCTCACCCTCACCACCACTACTAACACCCACGTCAGCAGCGACGATGGTGCCCTGCTTCCCATATTTGTCAGGAAAAGAATCATACATTTCCTTCAATACCACGGTCCCATAAAAGATGCGTAAACTATCCGCAGTCCTATGCACCCCAGTCGCTTTACCAACTTCCTGGACTATTGTGCCCCAATCATCCTTGATGCTGTTATTAACCCAGGTTTGCAAGGCGTGTACTTCTTCCCGGGTGTACGCTCCTGCGTGTTGGCGGCCGGTGTGCCGGGAGGCAGTTTGCTTTGATGGTGTTGATTTGGGAGAACTGGGAGCTGACGGGAGTGGGGAGATAGAGCGGGGTTGGGGCTGGTCTTCCGTGGTGGAGTTGCATTTTTTTGCACGTTTTGCGGGGGGCTTGCGCCGGGGTTTTGACTTAGCTTGGGCCTGCAAAGTGGTTAACGCTGGACTATTACCTAGGTCTGGAAACTTGGGAGTGGCAGCGAGCGATATACCTTGGTTTTCTTCCCACCACTGGGTCCTCGGTCGTTGGTTTCAGTTTTCTCAGCTCCTCCGTAGGCGGCCCTGTCCCGCTCCCCCACTTTGGGGGAAGCCTCGGTAGCATTATTTTCTGCCTGAGGGGAGAATTTAGGCTTAGGCTGCTCTGTTGACTTTCCTTCTGCAGCTGAGGGCTCGGTGTCGATATCCATTGGGTCTGAAGGTGCAGGCGCAGTGCTACTTGGTACGGAGAGCCGTATTTCACATCCAGACATCTGGATCTGTATTTAGTTTGGATGCTCCGTTAGGAGAAAGATGGAGTGTTATGGTAGATCTATGGGAGATTGTAGATTTCTTTACACTTACAGCGGAAACAACAAGAATACCCTGGGCCTACAAATGTCTTTGTCCGCAAAGCAGTCTGCACACCACCCAGGCTGCAAAAGAGTGTTTGCTCCCGTGGAACATCTAAGGATAGCGACTTTTCTAGCACTACTCTGCATAAGCAGTCAAAGCAATTGTTACCATACTCATATCTTACTATCATGACACTAATTTTCACACCTGCGTGCTCCAACGACCAAATATTCCTATTTCTTGCCATCCCGTTAGCATACCTGATCTCGTGCCCAGACTCTTATCTACCTACGCTAAAAAATAAGAGTCTGGGCACGAGATCATAGCATACCTTAAATCCTTGACTACCTGCGTTTAAATGCTAGTATAACACAAATAATCGGTTGGTATGTCCTTTCTACGATCAAAGGCCACAGCATAATTATAATTATTTTAGCGCGTAGGTAGATAAGAGACTGGGACCGAGAACAGGCAATCGGTCCCAGTCTCTTATCTACCTACGCGCGCTAAAATAATTATGCTGCGGGGAAAGACCAATCGCCCATTATGTGATTCTTTGCACGCGCCTCGCTATGGCTTGATGCCGCCAATAATAAAGTATCACGTTTCCCTGTACGGAGCATGTCCATCTTGACATCCAAATCCTAAAACTGATTAACCATGTACAGGTGAGCCAAAGGATTAAATACCAAGTGAGCTGGTGAAGAATATATTTCATTAGAGAGATTCCATCAGTTAGACAGCGTGGGCATGCAGTTTACTACTAGGATATGTGACCAAATTATGTGAGCAATTTGATGAAAGCAGCTATAATACTTTGTATAAATTACTTGAGAGCAGCACCTAGTATTTCCATCATTTTCCACGCACCCACAGGTCATATGGCAGACTTGTAATGCAAACCAGCAAACAAACAACTCAACGAATGCATTCCGATGTATTGAGATAGGTTAGAAAATGAGACTGATTGCTGGTGAACATCAATGCTCTGTTCTCTCTCTCTCTCGAGGCTAAGTTCTCTTCGTTGACTGCTCGATACATCTCAAACCCTCAATGTCAGCAAAATCAAATAGTTCTTGCCATACTGTTAGCATACTATAATTAAATAAATATCAGTACACCCAACAATTAGCACATAATTTATACTGCTTCACTGCCACTCAGTCGAATTCTTCTTTCTCACAATCACTCACCTATCCTAGTTAACAAATTCCGAACCATGCTAACTAACCCTCGGTTACTATACAGCACCATCAATCATACCTTTACCAAAATTGTTTCACAATCCCCCTGTAATCAATCACCTAGGTATACAAATTCCCTAAATATTCGCTACCACCCCTATCATAATAAACTATCGTCTCAATCTCAATTCACCCACCGCATAAACTCACCCCTCAATAAGTTCCGAAACCTTTTTTCCATGCCCACTTTACCACTGCCCCCGTCTTACAAATATCCGAATATCCGACCCCTTCCAACACCACCCCATCCAACGTACCCACAATCGTTTATCAAACCTCTCTGCTACTTCCGTATCCCTAACCACAATCCCTCCCTTTCTCTTTCTCAAAATATAAAACCATCTAACATTTCCACACCTGCCTCTCCACAAAAGCTTCAAATCCTTCGCTCGCCAGTCTGAGTTCTAGCCACATTTCAAAGAGGGATATCTCTGCTGTCCTTACCAGCTCTCCTACCGGCCATACTTGGAACTATGTCAGTGCTAAACCCATTCTTACTCAGTAGTACTGTACACTTTGGGAGGATGGTGGGCTCTTAGGAACACGCTGCATGAGTATGCCTGTATGCGTCATGGACAAACTTTGAATGTTGGATATCTTTGGGTCCAGGCCTCGGATCTAGAAGTTTGCATGGATGTGTGTACGGATTGTTACCTGGGCTACCAGTAATTGTTATGCGCTATGTATTTTGCTATCAACCCTGAGAATGTTGTATTTTTATCGTTCCTGTCTCTAAAATAACAGTATCCTAAGACCTATGCAGTCTTGAGAGAAACTATCTACATACCACTCTCCTCTCAGTACACAACCAGGCTATCATAGGAATTGAAAATCAGCAGCCCTTCTCAAGCAGAGAGTTGACGTATTAGCAAACGAGGGGTCACAAAACCAAGCCAGAGTCAGACTACCTCATTATATTGCGACCCCAGGGGCCCCGGCCCAGGGATGCTGAATGTCGAGGCCCCCCAGCCCGCTATAGATTGATGGAATCCCTTTATGAAGTGCTTGGAGGGGTAGTCTTCTACCAAGCCCCTCTGTATTACGGTAACCTAACGCAGTGAGGGGGGCGCCCTATTTGAGATAATATTTGAGAGGTATGTAGCCCGCAGCTGGTTGGCATTAGTCAGGCGGGCCCTGGCCTCAAGGTTGGCGCCGGCATAAGCCTTGCCTTCCATATCTAGTTAGTAGTTTTCCACAGGCTTCCTCATCAGGTAGTTGAGCACCAGCACCCCTGTCAGGACACTCTCGCAGAGGACTTACCTATATAGTCATAGCAATACAACTCAATCACCTGACAAAATTCAATGCCACCAATACTGAAGACATCAAGAAGAGAGTTGACGCCATATAACTAGGCTCGGATTGTCGGATTATGGCAAGCAAATTGTGCAAAACCCAAGACCTAACGAGGGTTCCAAAGTCAATGTCCGTGATACCATTTGCCAGGTGCTGTTGATATAACATTTCATGTGTTGATGAAATTCCCATGGAAGGTTCACTGCACGGATGGTGTGTCGAAACTGAGGTCAGATACGGGCTCTAAATCCCCGAGGTTATGAGGAGCAATACCAGCTGTTATTATAGCGGCCCAGGGGACTTTTCGTGAAGAAGTTTCTTCAGTCTAACCCAAGCACGTTCAATGGGATTGAGATTTCATAACCTTATATCCCATCTCAGTAAAAAATCTTTATACCCCCGTATTGCTTTCCATTGCGAATGTTCGACTCTTGTAGACATCGCTAGATTGTTGGGATCGATATATTGGGTTACGGCCTCTTATAAGCCTGCCAGGGATCTCACTTAATACTGGGAAGTATCGCTCTATCTTCTCGCTTTGTGGTTTTGCGTGGTTTAGGGCGTGGAAGGCTTTTTCCATCAGGTTGCAAATTCATCTTTTCTACCATGTACTGGGCAGTTCCGCCCAACAGCGAACTCCTCTTACAAAATATCTTTTAATGTCAACCCATTCAACGACGGCATACCTAGGGTTCAACTTTTCCTGGGGACCAATTACCGTATTATTTCGAGAAATTGACTAGCGTGTTCAGAGCTGTCAATGCCGGCAAAGTATGGAATTATGCTCAAGAAGGCAAAGTACCGCATACCGACATATACAACAAACAACAAGAATCAACCTCATCGAAGGTAACACTTTTGTTGTTTTGTAAGATTTAGATAGCAATCAGAGGTTACGAATGCGAATTCCATAATGAGGTTTATCTATTTATTTCTATACTCGAGTTTATTTGTTTGTTGTGTTTGGAGGAACTTATACCAGTTCTCAATCCTAGCAGATCGGAATCCAGCTTGTTCTAGGCCTTGTTCAACCACTTGACACTGCCGTAAATAAACCATTCAAGGAATATTTACGTGATCAGTATATTGAAAAACATGAATCACAAAGACCTTTCTTAGCTACTGATGGATGGACATTAAGTAACAAGCGTATCATGAGAACACATGTTGTTGGGGACACATGGGACCAGTTCTGCAAGGATAAGAAGGATATGGTTTGCAAGGCATTTCGGGATGTTGGAATAACCCTTCCAATTGATGGCAGTCAAGA